>Ga0182738_1000059_pt1 | contig 205962 bp, 136 predicted proteins | sample eDN5th30CBELigMG_FD_128876 | JGI IMG/M metagenome (GOLD analysis project Ga0182738, IMG submission 128876) | Enriched Miracle-Growth compost microbial communities from Emeryville, California, USA - eDNA 5th pass 30_C BE-Lig MG (version 2)... ...
AGCAACCAGCCCCAGCACCTGCTGATAGAACTCAGTCTCCTGCATCGACGGATACTCCTGCCAAAAACATACGTTCTACCGACCCCCGGAAAAATTCTCACCCACGCAAATGTCCGATGGACCAAATGTTTAACAAATGATTCAACGATCTGCTCGCGGAATCAACCCGGCAACACCCCAGCAGATTTCTCCGCGGCACTGAAAACGTCTGGGAAATGATTCAACGATCTGCTCGCAACCGGGGAGCAGCAGGCCGGTCAGGCGCGGGCAGGCGGGGCCATGACGCTGTTTCGCAGGGTGCCCAGACCCGCAATGGCAACTTCGACCACATCACCAGGCTGCAGCCAGACTGGTGGGGTACGTCCCATTCCCACGCCGGAGGGAGTGCCGGTGAAAATCACGTCGCCCGGGTTCAGCGTCATCAACTGCGACAGATAGGCAATGACAAACGGGACGTTGAAAATGAATTCCTTTGTATTGCTCGACTGCATGACATTTCCATTCAGTCGCAGTTCGATATCGAGTGAATTCGGGTCAATCACGTCGGCAGTGACCATCCACGGCCCGATCGGCGCGAATGTGTCCGGCGTTTTTCCCAGCATCCACTGTTTGCCAGGTTTGTGAATCTGCCAGTCGCGTGCGGAGACGTCATTTCCGTTGCAGTAACCGGCCACATGGTCCAGGGCCTGTTCTTCGGAGACTTCAAAGGTTTTGCGTCCTATGACGACGACCAGTTCGGCCTCATAGTCGACCTGCTGCGAAACACGCGGCAGCCGGATCGACTGGCCACTGCCGATAATTGTGTTTCCAAACTTGCCGAAGCAGACTGGTTCTTCGGGAATCTTCATGCCCGATTCGATGGCATGATCCCGATAGTTCAGCCCGATGCAGATCACCTTGCCGGGGTCGGAAATCGGCGGCAGCAGGCTGCCGGTCACGCTTCGTTTTTCGGCCTGACCTTTGGCGAAGGCGGCCCGGCACCGGGCAATTCCGGTGTCGCTGGCCAGAATTTCCTTGAGCGAATGCGGCAGCGTCAGGTCAATCCAGTTGAGCGGCACAAAGACCGGCTGGTCATCCGATCCATCCACACCGGCAATCACAGGTCCATCGGCGGTTTGCAGAGAGGCCAGTTTCATGATCTGTTTCCTGATTCCAGCAGTTTGTCTGTCCGCGCCGAATGATCTCTGGACTGATGAATCCGGCCATCTGCGAGGGGCACACTGAGCCCATCAAAAAGCACCATACCGGAGAGCAGATCACTCTTTCCAGTGCCTGCAGCGGATCGTGCCCGAAGCCTGACCGGTGTGGAAAGCCATTCTGACCGCCAGACTTTGCAGCAGGTTCCCGAAATCCGATGATAAGCGCTGAACTGCCAGCTTGTGAAACAACCTTGAGTCCATTCCTCCAGAGACGCCGCGGTTCGCCAGGGAGGGATTTCAGCAGGAACCAGGATCATGACGCTGCCGTTGATGTATCGCGTCCGACAGAATTTCGATCGCCCGATCATTGGCGATATTCCCGGTGAAATTCAAAGCCAGCTTTCCGGAATCGACATTCCATCCAGAATCCAGCCGGGCCAGAGCGTGGCCATCACCGTCGGGAGTCGGGGAATTGCCAATATCCCCGAGATCACCCGGGCTGTTGTCGATGTTGTCAAACAGTGCGGCGGCGTGCCGGTGATCATTCCAGCCATGGGGAGTCATGGCGGTGCCACGGCGGCCGGGCAGCAGGCCATGCTGGCCACACTGGGAATCACCGAAGCCAGCACCGGCGCAGAAATCCGTTCTTCCATGGAAACGGTGATCGTCGCCACGACGCCGCAGGGCATTCCGGTCCATTTCGACCGGAATGCGTTCGAATGCGATCACGTCATTGTGATGGGCCGGGTGAAGCCGCACACCATGTTTGTCGGGGAGATCGAGTCTGGTCTGCACAAGATGATGCTGATCGGACTGGGAAAGCATGCCGGAGCACTGACCTATCATCGGGCGATCAAGAATTATTCCTTCGAAACCATCATTCGGGCCGTGGCGGAAATTGTCCTCAAACGCTGCCGGGTTCTGGCCGGGCTGGCCATCGTCGAAAATGCCTATGACGAAACCGCTCTGCTGCAGGCTGTTCTGCCTGCCGATTTTTACGAATGCGAAAAGAAGCTGCTGCAGCAGGCCAATGCCTGGATGCCACGCCTGCCGTTTCGGGAAATCGACCTGCTGATCGTGGACCGGATTGGCAAAAACATCAGCGGCACCGGCATGGACACCAATGTGATCGGTCGGAAATACAGCGACCACGAAGCGACCGATCGGGACAGCGTGCGCTGCACGCGCATTTTTGTCCGGGGACTGACAAAAGAAACCAAGGGGAATGCCAGCGGCATTGGCCTGGCCGAATTCACAACCCGGCAGGTGGTGGAACAGATCGATCCGGACATCACGAAGGTGAACTGCGTGACGGCCGGACACCCGACCGCCGGCATGATTCCGCTGGTCTATGAGAATGATCAGGCTGCCATCAGTGACGCTCTGCTGACCATCGGCATGACGCCGGCAGCCGGCCCGGGAATTGTGCAGATTTCTGATACTTTGCACCTGTCCGAACTGCTCGTCAGCCAGGCATTTGTTGGAGAAGACGGCTCGATCCCCGGCCTGGAAATTCTCTCCGGCCCGGAGCCCTTGTCGTTTGATGAGCAGGGAAATCTGCCGGATTGCGCAGAGTGATCACAAAGGGCGATTCCCGGTTCGGAAAGACGCATGACAGAGCACGCTGCGTCAGCAGGTGCATACGACTGCAAGCGCAGAACAGGACATTCGCTGCGCGCTCGTTCGCGCGTCATACTCAGCATGAGCACTCTGCGCATTTCCAGACATGATGGACCGGCTGGAAATTACTGCAGCAGCCCCGAACTGGAACCAGAGCCTCCCAGCGGAGCAGGGGACGCCGGAAACTCCAGAATCTGTTTGCGGGCTGCCGCCGCGTTCGGCTTCAGGGCACCAATCACGCTTTCCAGCGCCAGCTTCACCTGAGGATCTCCCTCGGTCTCGACATAGCGCGGCAGCTTGGCAGCGATATCCGGCTTCAGCAGCAGCCCGAACCGCTGAATGTGAAATGCCAGCTGCGAGGCCGCCAGATGGCGAAGCTCCACAGGAACCACCATGCTCGTGGCGATCGACAGCAGTTCCTGCTGCACATCCACCCGACCAATGGCTCCCAGCGCAATCAGGGCATCTTCGGCCACTTCCGGCCGGCCGGCCGCCTGAATCAGGGTGGCCAGTCCCGGTTCCAGATCGAACACATCCGAAACATTCCGCACGGCAATCCGGCGCAGCCAGCCGGCAGCCGTTTTCATCTGGGCCGCCTGTTCTTCCGAACTCACCGCCGGCGGGTTCAACTGCACCAGGAACGGACGCAGCTCCCGGCCAATCTCACCGGCGCGGCTCCCTTCCGCAACGAAAACCACATTGCGATATTCCGAGGTCAGCCGGTCCACCTTGTGATGAATCGACTGCGGCCCATAGATCACGACCGGCAGGTTGGCCGTCCGCGCATCCGCCCGCAGATTCGCCACCGTCTGGGAAAGTTCCCAGCGAATGACATTGGGATGCAGAACGGCCAGACGCACATCTCCGCGTTCGGCGGCCAGGGCGAAACCTTCCTGACCGGTGCCGGCCAGTTTGGGCAAATATCCCAGCTGCCCGAACAGCGTGCCGGTTTCCAGAGCGCGGGAGGTATTCGGGTCGATCACCACACTGGTCAGGTTCTTTTCCGAATTCAGTGCCCGGATCAGAATTTCGACCACGCGGCGCGATCCCCGAAACGGCTTGACCGGATCCCAGCTGAGAATCGTCGTCGCCGCTGCAAACTGCACCCGGGGATCGGTCATCTCCAGTGCTTCCAGCACCGGGATTCGCCCGGTCTGATCGGCAATCCGGGCTGTCGAACCGTTCAATGCCAGAGCCTGCAGGCTCCCCAGCGCCACGGCAGGCAACTGGTGATCGAGTCCATAAGACAGCACCCGCTGAACCAGATCAGGGCCGATCCGAACCGCCAGATCGAGCGGAGATGCCGGTCCGATCGGCAGGGGCATTTTCCATTGATTCTGATCGACCGCGCGCGTCAGCAAGGCGGCCAGCAGCACCACCGGCGGCTGTTCAGAATCCGGAGCCAGCAGCGCCGCTTCGCGCGCCAGACGTTCTGCCAGATAAACCGAGGCCTGCGGCTTGGGAACAACATGCGATACCACCGTTCCGGCGTCATTGCTCCACGTCCAGACAGACACTTCATTTTCATCTTCCAGCAACGGAGCCCATTTGATGGTCCCCTGCAGATATTTCGTTGCTTCCGTCAACAGCCGGGTCGAAGCTCCGTCGGCTGTCACCCGCGCCGCCAGCCGGCTGTCTCCATAAATCAGGCGGGCCAGAGAAGTGCGGGCCGCCGCCTGCACGCTTCGGGGCTGGTCTGCACCAAAGGCCGGAGCCCAGAGCCATAATGCCTCGGCATCCGACCCGATCTGTCCCAGCACGCTGGCCGCGACTTCCCGAATGGCGGCATCCGGACTGGTGAGCGCGCCGACCAGGGGGGCCACGGCCTCATCCCCCAGTTGCTTCAATGTCACTGTCAGCACTTCGCGCCCGGTGTTCAATTCCCCTTGAAGATTTTTGAGAATCGCAGGCACGGCCGCTGACCCCAGATGCTGCAGTTCGGCCAGCGCCTGCGCATGCTCGCGGGCAGAACCGGACAGCTGGCGAATCAGACCTTCCACATAGCCGGGCTGTTCCACCTGATGCCGGACGGCCTCGTTGACCCGATTCATCAGTTCTTCCGCCGGCGGGTTCAGCTCTTTCAGCCGGCTGAGTTCCAGAAACACTCCGGTGCCATGCGCCTCGCGCAGCGCCATCAGGTCTTCATCGCCTGTCGACAGTTCCAGCACCTGCGACAGGTAATACTTCGCCAGATCCAGCCGCGCCAGGCGGACCATCAGCAGCGCGGCGTCGAAATTGCCCGAAACCGTTGTCGGTTTGACAACCAGCGGATCATTGGGAGGCGGGGCCGGAACAGCCGGATCTTCCTGGGCCAGCAGGCCCGACGTCCCCAGGCCGAATGTTCCCAGACACAGCCCCAGTCCCAAACACAGCCCCAGGCCCCATGCGCCCCGACTCCCTGCGGCGTGACGGTCTGCGGATGGCCTGATCATAGTCATTCTTCCCGTGGCTGAGATGCGTCGGACGAAAGACGGGCTGTTCCTGCCCGATCCGTCATCCGCTTTCGCAGGTCGGCAAACAATTTCCGGCCGGCAATCGCTCTGGCGTTTATGGCCGCATCCCCAGGGAGAAATCCAGTCTGAAATGGATTCTGCCGACCGAACCAGTCAAACTCCCTGCGGAACTGACGTTTATAACAGACGTTGCAGGCTCGGTTCCGCCGGCTTCTGCGAAACCAGCCGGAAGGCCTCGGCGAATGTTTTCTGCTTCTGCTTTCCGCCGATCCGCCGCAGGGATTTCGTCTCTCCGGCAGGGAAGCAACAGTCAGACCGGCCTGGCACCGGCGCACCAGGACTCCTGCTCAATATCGAACCTGTGGAAATCCTGACTTGAGGACGGCCCCCCGGGAGGGAACTGCGAGAATCGACGAGCTGGCCTGAATCGTTACAGTCGACAGGATCCGGAGTTTCGGAAACGCAGAGGCGCTCGCTGAAACTGCTCGGACTGATCTCTCGCGAAAAATGCACCTGCTGACGCGGCGTGCCCGGATGTGCCAAAAAATTCGCTCGCTGGCATTTCGTGCTCCGCTCGGCTGCTATGATCGCCCTGTTCTTGTGACCGCCATTCCTGAATCGCAGGTCGTCTGTCGTGCCAGCCGACGAAATCCTCGCTCCCGCCTTAGCCGCAAACTCTTCTGACCTCGCCCGCCCCCCTGCGCGGCAGGTGGTGCTGCGCGTCATGCTGAACCAGATGATCTTCAACGCCGGCAATGCCCTGACCACCGGCGGCTTCTTCTATTATTTTCTGTCCGGATTCAAACCCGGCGGACTCTGGATGGCCGGATTCATGGTCGTTCCGGAAATCTGCCAGTCTCTGAGCATGCTGGCGCAACTGTTTGCTGGCACGTTGCGCTGGCGCAAGCCGATCTGCATTGGGGCTCTGCTGGCCAGCCGGCTCTGCGCACTCGGCATTCCCCTGGTGCTGCTGCTGAAGACAGGCCCGGAGACGACATGGATCGCGCTGACTTACCTGCTGGTCTGCACGATCGCCTTTTCCCTGCTGCAGGGACTGTCCTATGTCCACTACATCTCCTGGCTGAGCGCCCTGCAGCCAGCTTCGCGCTGGGGACGCCTGTTCTCCTGGCGACAGACGGCCGGGCTGCTCATCTCCGTGCTGATTCCACTTGGCACCCTGCTGTTGCGACGACGCCTGCTCGCAGCACTCCCTCCAGAAGCCGCGCAGTGGAGTTATGCCCTGCTGTTTGTACTCGGCGGATGCACGGTCATGCTGTCGGTGCTGCCATTACTGAGTCTGCCCGCCATGCCCCTGATCAGTGCCGGCCCGCGTCTGCGTCTGTCGTTTTCCGGCTGGTCGAATCTGTGGAACCAGGCCTTTGGCCGACTGCTGGCCTGTCGCTGGACCGCTGCCTTCTTTCAGGGGCTCACGCAGTCGCTGCTGTTCAAGTTTGCCCAGGGCCCCTTGCACATCTCCCTGGAAACCTGGACCATGTTGACCAGTCTGATGCTGGCCCTGCAGATTCCGGTCAGCCGCTGGGCCGGGCAGGTGAGTGACTGCAATCACGACCGCCGCGGCATGTTCTGGGGACTGCTCGTGGCCTCCTGCGCCATGCCCTGCTGGATGCTGGCCACGCCCCAGTCCTGGCAGTTCCTGATCCCGGCCTATGCCTGCTGGAGCGCCTTTGCCATGGTCAACATCTGCGGGCTGAACCTGTGTCTGAAACAGGTGCCGGCAGAACGACAGATCGAAGCGCTGGCTTTGTATGATCAGGTGTCCGGGCTGATCGCCGGACTGGCCGGCCTGCTGGGAGGCTACTGGCTCGACCTGCGACTGCAGGGCCTGAGTGGTGCCGGTTTCGACGCCGCCCCGGCCTATCAGCTGATTCTGTTCGTTTCCTGGCTGGGTCGGGTGCTGGCCCCCTGCTGGCTGCTCACCTGGCCCCTTGAACCAGAGCGTGCCCTGAAAAAATGTTCCCTGTAAAACAGCTCACAACCGGCCCTCCGCTGAGCAGAGAACCAGTCGTGCGAAATTTTCAGGTTTGCGGAAAGGTCCTCTTCCGCCGCTTCGCTTCCGGGTCGGCGACATGAAGACATTTGCCGGCTCGAATCTGCAGGCCCAGGACTCAGTAGGTCGGAGTTCCCGGCACAAACAGCGTCTGGTGAACTCCCTGAGACGGCATCATCTGAGACGGCATCATCTGAGACGGCATCATCATGGGCTGCTGCAGTCCGGGGTTCGGGGCATAGTATTCAAACTGGCTGGTCGAATTGTCCGGAGTCGGCATCGGGGCCTGGGTCGGCATCGGCTCGCCGGACGGGCTGACAGGCGGTGCGGCAGGGGGGGCCTGCTGCGGAGCCATCTGCGGCTGCATCATGGGCTGCGGCTGCATTGTCGGCTGATTCATCATCTGCTGCGGCTGCATCATGGGCTGCGACATCATGGGCTGCTGCATCATGGGCTGCGGCTGCATCATCATCTGTTGTGACATCTGCTGCTGCTGACAGTGCGGGCAATAGCCGCTCGACGAAGTTTGCGGCATCATCATGCCGGACATTCCATTGTCAAACATCATGCCGTCATTGATCATTTCGCCTGCCGGAAAGCCGGACATCATCCCTCCACAGCTTCCACAGGAACCGCAGGGCTCACACCCGCAATCGGACATGCCATAAGTGCTGTAGAACTGTTGCGTCTCCCGGTTCGCCCGCCGCTTGAAGAAGGGCTGCCGACAGGGCCCGCGCGGAGTCACCGGGCAGCGATCCACACACCCGGCATACCCAGGCGGAACTTCAATCATTGGATCGCAGCAGGGATCCATCATGCAGCAACCGCTTGCTCCGGTAAAAATCAGAGAGAGCAGAGCGAAGACAAACGGACGGCTGGGCATGTCGAAACCTCATTCCTGTGACGATGCGCAACGTCAGGCTGCGCGGACTCACGAAACTGGAATCGACCGTCACTTCAGGGAAACTTGACGGAGTTTGACGATTACAACGATTTTTCCGAAAATTCTCCCCGCACCATAGTCATGCCCGGCACAGGAGTCGGAAAGGTCGAAAGATCGGCCAAAACTGCCTGAACTGCCGGTTGCAGGCGGTGAAGTGCAGCGTAAAATGACAGAAGTCCTTTCCGTGTCGCGAACAAACACACTCAGCCGCTGAAACCTTCTTTCACGGAGAGTGGATCAGAATCGGTCCTGTCAGCGATTTCCTCAGACATCCATGAGATTTCCCGGAGAGCCGGCAGGTACGGTTTGCCGTCTGTCGGAATCCGGTTGCCGTCTGTCGGAATCCGGGCAGATGACTGTTTGATCGAAGCATGGTCTTCTCGAACATCGCAGATACCCCATTCTGACTGATCAATCCTGAATCATCGCCAGAATGCGAGAACCTGCCCTGATCCGGAGAACAGGGATGATCCGGTGTTTTTGACAAATCCTGTCTTCTGCTCAACTTGCAGGCCGATGCAGACGACGGACGCTGGAGAGTGGACGGAATCAGAGACAAAGACAGGAAGTCGGTAGCGGCCTCGAAGTTCAGTTCAGATCATTCAGTTTCCTCAATCGTGTCCGGAGCCAGGGGACGATGTCCAAGAAATATCTCAGCCTCGACGAAGCCGCCCAGCTGTTGCACATTCCGACCGAGGAACTGGTCCGTCTGCGCGAAAAAGGGGAGATCCGTGGATTCGCGGATCGCGGCACCTGGAAGTTCAAACAGGATGACGTCGAAAGCCTGTTCCGCCGGTTGCAGGCCGATTCGAACCCGGAAGTTCCGATTTTCGGCCGCCCGGGCAGCGATCTGGGAGAACAGCCCACCGTCATTCGCCGGGACAAACCGGCCTCGGACGACAACTTGCTGGCCGAAGACCAGCCCCCCTCGATCGACAGCGACAGTGACGTACGACTGGTCGGCGATCAGGACTTTGAACTCGGTTTCGGAGCCGACAGCGACAGCGACGTCAAACTGTCAGGCGGACATGTTCCCCGGTCCAGCGAACAGGGAACCGATCCCGAAATCCCCCTGCTCTCCTCCGGCAGCGACAGCGATGTGAAGCTGATCCGCCCCGACAGCGACAGCGACGTCAAACTGGCGGCCAGTGACAGCGGCAGTGATGTGAAACTGGCCCCCAGCGACAGTGACAGCGATGTCCGGCTCCTTTCGGATGAAACCGAAATGATGGCCATGCTGGACGAAATCGACCTGTCCGACAACAACACGTCTGACAGCGACATCCCGCTGAAGTCTTCCAAGAAAGAGGACAGCGACATCAAACTGCCGGGCGACGATTCTCCCACCATTGCCGACGTCACCCTGCTGGGAGACGATGATGCCGTGGCCCTGGACTTCGATCCGGACACCGGACATCACGCTTCTGTTCTGGATGATGAATCAGGCATTTCTCTCGGCGGCGACAGTTCGCTTCTGCTGGGCGAAAGCGGAATCTCTCTGGCAGGCCCCAGCGACAGCGGCATCGCGCTCGATCTCCGCGACGATGACGACGGCGAAGGCATCACCTTGGCCCTCGACGATGAAAGCGGAATTTCCCTGGATGCCGGCGAAAGCGGTATCTCGCTCGAATCGGCCGACAGCGGCATCTCTCTGGAACCGCTCGATAGCGGCACCTCATTCGACGACAATCGCGGCACCGTTCCCATGATGGACATCATGGAAGACGACGCGGATGAAACGCACTTCGAAATCCCGTCCCTGGGAGACGAAGACGATGATGCCGATGCCACCCGGGTCATGGATGTGCAGGGAGGACACGACGACGAGTTCAGCCTGGATGAACAGATCGACGACACGTCGACGTTCGAAGGGGAAGACCTCGATCTGGAAAGTGAAGCCTTCGAGGAAGATCAGGACCTGGATGTTTTCGACGCCGGCGAAGAATCTTTCGAAGGAGCCGCGGACGAAGGCTTTGCACCGGCCGGCGTCGGCCGTCTCCCGGCCGCGGAAGTAGAATGGGGAACCGCGACATTTGTCGGGCTCAGTCTGGCCAGCGTGCTGCTCATTCTCTGCGGAGTCGTGATGATCGACCTTGTCAAACACACGGCCACCGCCAACAACGTGAACCCGGTGAGCGGCAAGCTGATCGAACTGTTCGGCGGCATGTATAAAAGCTAGAGCGCCTCACTCCCGCATAGGCCGCGTTCCGCCACGCGGCGAGTTGCGATTCAGGGGACGAGACGCGCGCTCCGCAGGGGGTTTCCTCCAGCGGAACAGCCCCTGAGCGGCGGAGTTTCTCTCCGCCGCCTCTTTTTTCAGGGGTCAAAACTTCTCTTGTTCTGCACCGCCGTGCCCGCCAAGATGCGTCGAAGGCGTCATCTCTCTCCCGGCGGACAGGCCAGATTCCTCTCTTTTTCCGGCAGGTCCGGACGAGAGACCGGGACCAGACACGACGCTGAGTCCAGGACTGGACCAGAATGCGGACGACATGTGACGGAGCGGTTTTGTGATCTCAGGCAGTCATCCGCAATTTCGCCTTACGGCCGTACTGGCCCTGATCACGGCCCTGAGGCTGGCCCTCCTGCCGGCCCTTTCCGGTACTCCCTGTCAGGCCCAGACACCGGCATCCCTGCGCGCGGATGCGCTCTATCTGCAGTTTGCATCTGAAGCCGTGCGAGGGGGACGGCAATTTCTCGAACGCTCTCAACTCGAAGACGGGTCTTATCACGCCGATGGCTTTCTGCTGCAGTCGGTCACCGTCACATCGGCGGCCACGCTGGCACTCCTGCGATCCGGGTCGACGCAGACCGATCCCGTCGTCGCGAAGTCCCTGAACTTCCTGCGTACTCTTCCAGAAGAATCCCTGACACGAACTCACGATCAGGCCCTGCTGCTGGCAGTCCTGGCCGGCGCACAGGATCAGGCAGATCTGCCGCGCTGCCAGCGACTGGCAAATGCGCTGATTCAAAGCCAGCAGGCCAACGGGGGCTGGCCGCATCGGGCAGGCGACACAGACGGTGACCTGAGTGCCGCCGAATTCGCCCTGCTGGGCTTGCAGGCCGCTGTTCAGAATGGAATCTCTGTTCCGCCTGAAGTCTGGCAGCTGGCCGCCGGATACTGGAAGTCGATGCAACTGGCCGACGGAAGCTGGCCGATGCTGATGACGACAGCCCAGCAGTTGCAGTCTGGATCTCAGTCCGGGCCGCAGGCCGGCACCGTCAGCGGAACCATGGCCGGCATCGCCATGCTGCAACTGTGTGAACGGCAGGCCCATCGGAACGCCGGAAACTTTGCCGGACCGCGCGACTGCTGTGCCGGTCCGGCCGCCTCTCCTGAACTCATCACAGGCAAACGCTGGCTGCAGACTTCGCTGACCGCGTCTGAGCGGCCTGCCGCAGGGGCTTCGCCTGAAGTCGATCATCTGTACGGGCTGGAGCGTTCCGGCCGCATGTTCGGACTGCTCTTCCCGGAAGAAGACGACTGGTATCGCACCGGAGCCGTGCGTCTGCTGGAACGGCAGCATCGCAGTCAGGGATTCTGGCCGGGAAATCATCAGGTGCTGGCAACTTCCTATGCCATTCTTTATATCACAACCGGCGTGGCCCCCTCGATGATCAACCGGCTGGAACTGACCAGCTCCCGACATTTGGCCGACAGTCATCTGGCCCCCAATGACCTGTGGCAACTGACCGGCCAGTTCGCGCAGGTACGAAAATTCCCCGGCTGGCTCCGGCCGGCTCAGGTTCCCCTCGCCCAGATCTCCGATCGCGGCCGGCTGAAAGATCCCCGCCTGCAGGTGCCCGTCCTGCTGCTGACCGCCTCTCAGGCTCCCGTTCTGAATGACAGTGAACTGCGACTGCTGCGCGAGTATCTCGAACAGGGGGGATTGATCTTCGCCGCGCCGCAATGCGCTCCGGAAGAGTTTGAAGCCGGACTGCAGACATTGATCGAACAACTCTTCGACAGTGAGGCCCGGCTGGAACCGCTGCCGGCCTTCCACCCGGTTTTTCAGGTTCCCTGTCCTCTGGAACCGGCATCGCTCCCCCTGATGGGAGTTCATTCCGGCTGCCGGTTGAAACTGATCTACAGCAGAAATGACTGCTCCTGCGCCTGGTCGACTGCCGGTGCCGATCCTGCCGCGGAGACAACAGCAACGCAACAGGCGCTGACACGGCTGGGAATCAATGTTCTGAGTTATGCCGCAGGCAGCACCTGGAAACCACAACTGGCGGAATCGTCGACCCCGTCCCTTTCCGGACCGCCCCCTGGACAGGGAACCCTGCGTGTCGGGCTGGTGCGTCATGCAGGCGGATGGAATGCCGCAGGCGGCGGGTTGCCACGTCTGCTGCGCGGGGTAAACGAACTGCTGGGACCGATCGCCGATCCCCAGGCCGCGCAGGTCGTTCTTGACGATCCGAAACTGTATGAATTTCCGGTGCTGTTTCTACATGGCACGCGGGCGTTCAAACTCTCCCCAGCCGAAATTCAGGGACTGCGTCTGTCCCTGCAGCGAGGGGGCATTCTGATTGCCGATGCCTGCTGTCACTCCCGGGAGTTCGACAGTTCTTTCCGCGAACTGGTTTCCCAGCTGTTTCCGCATCATCCTCTCGCGGCGGTGCCTGCGGAGCATGAGCTGTTTACCGAAGAGACCGCTTTTGACGTGCGGGAACTCACCTGGCAGAAGATCTCTCCCAGTGAAAATTCTTCTGGTGGGAGTTCTTCCGACGGAAGTTCTTCCGGCGAGGCCGGGGGCGGAAAGCAGGTGCAGCAGCCAGCGCTTTCGCGCGTGCGTCCCGAATGCCTGGGAGTGCAGCATGAAGGCCGGCTGGTGATCCTGTACAGTCCGGTCGATCTGTCCTGCGCCTGGGAAGGACAGCACCCCCGCGACTGCGATGGATATCTGGATGCCGACGCCATGAAACTGGGCGTCAACCTGTTCGCTTATGCCCTGCTGCAGGACTGGCACTCGCAACATCCGGCTCCCTGAATTCAGTCGGGGCGGGGCTCGCACTGACCCCGCGAAAATTCCGGCACCCGGGAAATTTCTGATGTAGGCTCTCAACAGGTCGATTGTCCGGACCATAAGATAAGGACCAGATATTGTGTCCACCGGACAAAAGGACGCGAGACGTGTCGATGGGTTCCCCTGGCAGACTGCTGGCATTCATGCTGATCGCACTGGGAAGCGTGACGGCCCCTGTCTGCGCGCAGCCCGACCCGGAAGATCAGGCCCTGCGCCAACAGGTTCTGCAGGCGATCAGCAATGCCCAGAAGGCCATTATCCGCCTGCAGAAGCGGGACGGAAGCTGGCCCAACTCCCGTTATCCGGGAAATGAAATCGGCCTCACCGGCCTGGCGACGCTCAGCCTGCTCAACTCTGGAATCGCCCCGGATCACGAGGCCGTCCGCAAGGCGGTCACCTGGCTGAAACGCCCGGAAAATATGCCGGAACGGACCTATGACCTGTCCATGTCGCTGATGGCGCTGGCCGCCTCGGGCGACCCGACCGTGCATGGCCGCATCTCTCGGATGGCCCAGACTCTCGAAGAGTACCAGCATCGGGGAAACGAGGCAGGTGCCTGGGGATATCGGGACGAACTCAATTACTCCGACAACAGCAATACCCAGTTCGCCATTCTGGCCTTGCGCGAGGCGGTCTATGCTGGTGTTCCGGTCGATCGCGATGTCTGGCAGCGCACGCAGGACTTTTTTCTGGCTGCCCAGCAGGGCCCGGTGGATCTGCCGAACGGAGCCCCCTGGCGCTATACCTCTGGATATGCTCCCTCGGGCAGCATGACCGTGGCCGGCATCGCCTCACTGACCATCACCAGCTCCATGCTGATCGACGATGCCGATGTGAACGCCGCCGGCGAGTTCGACTGCTGCAGGCAGAATCCGGCCCCGGCGGAAGCCGCCATCGATGCCGGAGTCCGCTGGCTCTCCGCGCATTTTCGAATCCGTTCGAATCCCGGATCAGAAAACTGGCCGCTGTACTATCTGTATGGACTCGAACGGGCAGGGCGGTTCACCGGGCACCGTTTCTTTGGCGAACATGACTGGTATCGCGAAGGAGCCGAATTCCTGGTCAGTTCGCAGAGCCTGCGGGATGGAATCTGGCAGAACCGCCAGGAAGACGATGTCGCCGGCACCAGCCTGGCGCTGCTGTTTCTCGCCAAAGGTCTCGCGCCGGTCGTGATCAACAAGCTGCAGTATGGACCGCGCAGTCCCCAGACCGGAGCCGTCATCGGACGCGACTGGAACCGTCATTCCCGGGATATCGCCAATCTGGTCGACTACACTTCAGCACTTCCCGGCTGGCCCCGCGTGCTCGCCTGGCAGGTGGTCGACCTGCAGACAGCCGCCAAAGGAGAAGGAGTCGCAGCCCTGCTGCAAAGCCCGATCCAGTTTCTTTCCGGCTCAGACCGTCCGGACATCATCGATGGCCGCGAACTGCAGCTGCTGCGCGACTATCTCTTTCAGGGGGGCTTTCTGTTCGCGGTTCAGAACTGCGAGAGCGCCGAGTTCGAGGATGGAATGCACCAGCTGGTGCGCAAACTGTTTGACGGACAGTTCGAACTTCGCAAACTCCCTCCCACGCATGATATTTACCGTAGCGAACACCTGTTTCCTCCGGACGCGGCCGTGCCGGAACTGTGGGGCGTCGATGTCGGCTGCCGGACCGCCATTGTGTATGCCCCCTTCGATCATGCCTGCCGCTGGAACAAATGGATGAAACGGGATGCACTGGATCGGGCGGCCATCGTGAAAACACAGATCGACCGGTCCATGAAACTGGGGGTCAATGTGATTGCCTATGCCACCGGACGGGAACTGCAGGACAAGCTGCAGCGTCCGCGCATGCTGTCTCCCGCCGAACTCAACCAGATCGGACGGGGAGAACTGACGATTGCCCGACTGCGGCACACCGGAGGCTGGGACACGGCCCCGCATGCCCTGCGGCGTCTGCAGGCTGCACTGGAATCGATCAATATCGATGTCGCCAGCGACACCCCGACACTGGCGGCCACCGACCCGGCCCTGCTGGGATTTCCCATCGTCTACATGCACGGGCGCAAGAACTTTCAATTCTCGGCGGACGAGCTGGTCCGCCTGAAAGAATACCTGGAGAACGGAGGATTTCTGTTCGCCGATGCCTGCTGCGGATCATCACTGTTCGACGAGAGCTTCCGGAAAATGATCGAGTCCAGCCTGGGGAAAAAGCTCGAACGGATTCCCGTGGATGATGAACTGTTCAAACTCGACCTGGGTTATGACATCCGCAAGGTTCATCGCCGCGTTCCGGCGAATTCGCCGAATCTGTCGAGCCTGGCAGCCGAAGATGTTGTCGGCGAGCCGGTACTGGAAGGCATCAAGATCGACGGAAAATATGCGGTGATCTACAGCAAGTATGACCTGAGCTGCGCGCTGGAACGGCAGTCGACCGGTTCCTGTGCCGGATACCCGACCGAAGATGCCGTGCGCATCGGAGTCAACCTGGTGCTGTATGGCCTGCTGCAATAGACCATTTGCATGGTTCTGGTACAGGCAAATAGACGCGATTCACCGCAGGAATGCCCATTTGATCGCCTGCAAAACACCGAAGCCCCATTTCGAAATGGCTCTCGAGCGCCTCATTCCCGCAGGGAGCGCGTTCCATCACGCAGCGAGCGATGTTTGATCAGCGCATAACACTTCAGAGAATGCCCCGGCCAGAGTCACCGGCTCGAGCCCGACAGGAAATCCGTCTGAGTCGGATTTCAATTTGAAACAGCACGGGGGCGCAGTTCGATGTCCACATGTTTCCGGCGACAACGAATCCTGCTTCCACGCGACTGGATGTTGGAATCCGGATGAGTCGTGAGAGCGGTTTCGGACCTCCCGCTTCGGCAGTTCCTGCCGAAAGCAGGACAACGGTTCCCCTGTGCACAGAGATGTCTGCCAGGGAACAAATTTTTGAGGCCCGGCACCATTGCCACGATCCCCGGAAGCGGCTACCGTGTCTGTCCCTCTGGAAGGCGTAGCTCAGTCGGTAGAGCAACGGACTTTTAATCCGTAGGTCCTGGGTTCGAATCCCAGCGCCTTCACTTGATGCCGCAAGGACTTGCGGCATTTTTCATGCGCCGCCGGCACCGGTTCAACTCCCTGGGATCCCCGCCGGGCCGCCCTGCGATCTCCGGCCCCTCTTCTGCGGTCACGGCCCTCCCCCTCCGGCTCCGCCCCAGGTCTGCAGGTCGCCCTGAAGAACGACAGAAGAGCAACACACGGCAGCGAGCTTCACACCACAGGGCAGATGAAGTGCGCACCAGAAGCGACCGGGACGGCAAAGTTTCCCTCGCCGCCCCTCACAGGCTTTCCGACCATTCACTGGCCATTCGCTGGGGGCTGCAGACAGCACCAGATCGACGGCACCACACAGGTTCATCCCTGCTCCGGACATCCCCCGTCTCAGGGGTTCGCCGGCTTGTTCTTCAGATACCGGTCTCCCATATCCAGATAGACCTCCCAGTCTTCCAGAATCAGGTCGTGCTTGCCTGCCCGAATGTGATAGGAAATCGGCCCGGCGATCAGCGGATGCCCGACAGCAGGCATCTCTTCCGGCGGGGCCTTGCCTCCCATGCCGGTCGTTCCCAGCAGCCGATACACCGGATCGGCATACCGTCCGGACAGAAACTCTCCTTTGGGATCAGCCCAGAGATCCTGTTCGGCACTGCCGATGCAGACCGGGCGGGGAGCAATCAGGGCGATCAGTTCGTGCTGGTCAAAAGGAAGTTCGGTTTCCCGGTCGCTGAACTGCTTGAAGTTTCCGCACATCCAATAAGGAAACGTCTTGTTGAGCCGGGCGATGGATTCTCCAAAGTTCCGCCGCGACAGGGAGGCCCCTCCACAGCCGGAATCATTGGAAATCACCATGGCAAACCGAGGATCGCTGGCCCCGGCCCAGAGTGCCGTTTTGCCGAGACGGGAATGCCCCAGCACGGCCACATGCCGGGCATCGACCAGCGGTTCCTGCTCCAGAACATCCAGCCCCCGGCTCAGTCCCCAGGCCCAGGCTGCAATGGTTCCCCATTCATCCGGAGCAGGGGCTGTCTGCCCTTCACGATAGAAGGCCGGATGAATTCCGTTCTGAAAGCCATCGTCGAAGTCCGGATCGATATCCCCATAATAGGCCGTCGCCACGGCATAGCCCCGGCGCAGAATGTCTTCGAGTGGCCAGCGGCGGGCATTGGTTCCGCGTGCTTCATCGGTCGCCCGATGATTGACCACTCCAATCGCCTTGTCTGTGATCCAGTTGGGGTTGAGCGCCACATCCGGCTCTGCGGTGATCGCATGATTTCCCCGGAAGTTCAACCCCCAGAAAACCGGTGCCGGAGCCTGAGACCTGGGAATATAAAGCAGCATCGTCATGACGACAGGCTTCGGCTGATCCGCCAGAACAACCTCGATCTCCTTGCGAATGGCCAGGCCTCCCAGGGCATCTTTCTTCTCGCTGACCACGCGCCAGTCCACCTTCTGCGGTGCCGGAGGGGCCTTTCCGAACATCAGTTCAGTAAAGGACTTCAGCAGTTCAGGCCGCCGGATGTCGGTCCAGTCCTGCGCGGTGCGCACCGGGGTTCCATTCAAACAGACCAGTGCATCAGGCAATGTATAGGGCCGAACTTTGCTCTCATCCTGATTGGCCGCAGGGGGAGCAGCGAATGCAGAACCGGCATCCAGCCCTCCTCCCAGCAGCGCCAGAATGACGGCACAAGGGCGAAACACACGAAACAGCTTTCCATCAGAACTCAAGGGTTGCATGCAATTCCTCATGAAATCTGGCCTCGTCGGTCTGCCGGCAGGCGACAAAAAACTCACAGCCGCTGACATGTGCCGATTCTGATGCGTTTTCGCCCGTTGTACCAGTACCGAACGGCAGATTTCAGCACGATTTGCCACACCCCAACTCAGGGCGGTTCCGATTTCCTGCGAAACCGGCCTGAAACGGTGCATTGAAACTTTTTCGCGTTGACCTGTCTTTCCCGGGGGGCATAAACTTTGTGGCACATCAAGATGGATCTTGAGTTTCTGCCCGGTGCTCTCAGAGAGCCGGGCCTGTTTCCCGTTCGTGCAGGATGCCGACAGGTGAGTTCCGCTGCCCGCCGCCTGATTCCCTTTTCACAGTTCGAGCGTCTTCGCGCCGGACGGGAGATTATCCGTCAGGAAGCCGAAGCTCTGCTGGAAGTGGTGAAACGCCTTGATGCCGGCTTCTGCGTCGCCGTGCAGACTCTGCTCGACTGCTCCGGCAGCGTGATTGTCTGCGGCATGGGGAAAGCCGGCCTGATCGGCCAGAAGCTCGCCGCAACATTGTCTTCAACCGGCACCCGGGCTCATTTTCTGCATCCTTCTGAAGCGGTGCATGGAGATCTGGGCTGCCTGCATTCCAATGACATTTTTCTGGCTCTTTCGAACAGCGGTGAAACCGAAGAGCTGCTTCAGATTCTGCCGACGGTCCGGGAACTGGGACTGAAGATCGTCTCGATTACGGCCACTGAACAGAATTCGCTGGCCACACGGTCGGACGTGGTGATCGAAATGGGGCGTCTGCAGGAAGCCTGCCCCTGGGGGCTGGCCCCCAGCACCAGCACCACCGTCATGCTGGCCATTGGCGATGCCCTGGCCCTGGTGGTCGCACAGAGCCGCGGATTTTCTCCACAGCATTTTGCCCGTTTCCATCCTGGCGGAAGCCTGGGCCAAAAACTGAAATCGGTCACCGAGGTCATGCGTCCGCGTGACCAGCTGCGGATTGCCTCGATGCATTCGACGGTGCGTGATGTGATGACCGGCACGGCCCGGCCGGGACGACGCAGCGGCGCGGTGCTGCTGATTGATGACGACCAGACGCTGGCCGGCATCTTCACCGACAGCGACCTGGCCCGCCTGCTGGAACGCCGGACCGATACAGATCTGGACAGTCCCATTCAGACCGTCATGACAGCCAGCCCGGTGTGCGTGCAGTCCGGCACCATGCTGTCGGAAGTCATCGATCTGCTGGCGGTTCGAAAACTCAGCGAGTTGCCGGTGGTGGATGAACAGCGGCGACCGATCGGACTGATCGACATTACCGACGTGATCGGCTGGATGCCGAAAGAGTCGGGAGACTGAATTGCAGCCGTCTGAAGACGCCGGGTTTCGTCCCCGCGCGAGAACAATCCCGGTTCGCCCCTGTTTCCGCATTTCCGAACCTCGGCACGGCGAGCTGCCCCCTGCGATGCTCTGTTTCCCACTGTCTTCCGCATTCCGAGTTCCGCATTCTGACGCCCCGCCCTCTGGACAATCAGGAGACTGACAATGAGTCGATTCCTGATCATGCTGGCGGCGATGACGGCACTGGCCGTGGCCTCGCGGATCTATACGCAGATCGTGTCGCCGCTGACTCAGATCGTGTCCGCCAAAGGCCCCGATTTCGTCTCGCGCGATACCGATCTGCGACCGCCGGCATTTTTTGAAGAACAGGCGATCGAGGCCTTTCCAGAGCTGAAATGGACTCATCAGGCCGAACAGAACTGGCAGATTGCCGAACACGTCACACTATATTTCCGTGAATTCGAACGGATCACCGAAACCGGCAATACCTTGCGCATCGCGCCGGTCGCCATTCTGTGGAAAGATCCCCAGCGTCCGGAGAGCAGCTGGTATCGCATTGTGGCCCAGCAGGCGCAGATCAAGTTCGAGCACCAGTTCTTTGACTCTGCCATTTCGCTGACCGACGCGAAACCCGGCCGCATCGTCTGGGCCTCCCTGGAAGGAACCGTGCACATCGACGGTCCGGACGGCCTGAAAATCGACGGGCAGAATTTCAAATTCGACGAAGAGTCGCTGCAGTTGTACAGCGACATGCCGATTGCATTCACCTATGGTCCGACCCCTCAGGATCAGCGGCGGATTGTCGGAAAGTCCGATGCGCTGCAGCTCACGTTTCAGCCCGCGTCCGAATCGGCACTGGGCCAGGATCTTCCCCGTGTCGGCGGACTGGCCCAGGTGCTGCTGCGGCGCAACGTCACCCTCGACATGGCATTTGTGCAGCAGGGAGAACCCCGGCAGGCGCATCTGAACAGCGCCGGGCCACTGCAGTATGACGTGCTGAAACGTGAAATCGCCGTGGATGAACGGGTGCATGCCGCCCATCGTGCCTGGCGCGACGGCAAAGCCTGGATGGATACACTCTCCTGTGAAGTGCTGCGGGTCTTTCTGGCCTCCACTCAGCCGCAAACCAAGCTCGAATCCTCGCCGGGAAGCGCCTTCGACGGGCTTGTCTTTCAGTCGATGCGCGCACAGGGTTCACTCGGTGGAAAAGGAACCCGGCTGAAAGTGACTTCGGAAGAACAGGACCTGACGGCCACGATGCAGGATCTGTCTTATGATGCCGTCATGCGCCGGGCCGTGCTGGTCGATTCCGATCAGGTGGTCGTGCAGCGGGGACATACCACATTCCAGTGCCCGCAGATCGGCCTGCAGCATTCCGAAACCAATGGGCTGGAATACCTGGAATGCCGGGGCCCCGGACAGATGGAAGTCATGGAAGCCGGTCTGGGACCACAGCCGTTGACTGCGCGCTGGAAGTCGCGGGTGCAGGTCAGTCCCGATCCCCAGGCAGGCGTGCATCAGATCCGGATTGAACAGAATGCCCAATTGAGTATTCCGGAACGCTTCGGAATCGCCGCCGATGTGCTGCGGCTCTGGGTCGACATGAACCGCATGCCGACAGGCTCGGCCGCGGCCTCCGAGACCGGAAATACCCTGTCCAGGCCGCTGCCGCTCAAACGGGCGCGCGCAGAAGGACGGGTGCGTTTCGATTCCGCACAGCTGAAAGTGAAACGCGCCAACCTGATCGACGCCGTGATTCAGCCGGGTGTGATTGACGAGCAGCAGAAGTCGGACGACGGTCTCGCCGCGCTGGGCAGTTCGAACGACAAAGCCGCCTCCCCGGACCAGCAGCAGGAACCGGCCCCCTGGCTGGTGGAGGCCGATGAACTGCATCTGAATCTGATCCATGATCCCCTCGTTTCCGGCATCGACCTGCGGACTCTCAAAGGAACCGGCGGAATTGTTGTCACTCATGAACCCGATCGCCCCCTGTCGATCGGATCACAAAGCGCCTCCGGACCGATTATGATGACCGGATCGCAACTGCAGGTGGACAACCAGGGAGGCTATCAGCAGGTGCTGACCCTGTGGGGAGCCACCAATCCGCAGGGAGAGCTGACGAACGCCGAAGTTTCGATTGGAAAAACAAAACTCTGGGGCGGTCAACTCACGCTGTCGCGCAACGAAAACCGGTTCGATGTCCCCGGCCCCGGGGGGCTCAGTGTTCCGCTTCCCCAGTCCACGGCCGGCACCGGTCCTGCAGTTCCGTCGGCCAGTGGTCCGCAGATGCTCGACATCATCTGGGGCGAAGGAATGACCTTCGACGGGCAGGCCGCCCGCTTCTGGGGAAAAATCACCGCGTCAGTCCCCAGTGATGAAGAAAGCATCTCTCGTCTGCTGTGCGAAGACCTGACCGCCGAACTCAATCAGCGGCTCTCGTTCATTGATCCGCAGGCACGCACCGGCGAACTGGCCATTGAACGAATCACCGGGCGGCATCATGTGACACTCGAGGCCTTCGAAATCCACCAGTCCAAAGTTCTCGCACTCCGCCGGGCACTCGTCTCGGCATTCTGGATCGAACAGTCGACAGGAAATTTCCATGCCGACGGCCCGGGGGAAATTCACTCCTGGTCACTGGGAGATCAGGTGAAGTTTTCTCCCGGAGAATCTCCGCAGGCCAATCAGCCGGCCAAAACACAGAGCGCCGAAAGCAAGTGGCGTTATTCCGGACTGACCTTCGCCGGCACCATTGATGGAAACATGAATCAGAACGAAGCGACATTCCGGGAACGAGTCCGGGCGATCACCGCCCCCGTCGACAAGCCGAATGTTATTTTTCGCGAGAATCAACTGTCGGAAGAGACTCCAGAAGCGGCCAATGCCGTGTGGATGAAATGCAAGGAACTGCGGGTCCTGCGCATCATGCAGAAAGGGCAGCAGAACGGCACTCTGGAAGTCTTCGCCTCGGGTGAAACCGAACTGGAAGGGCATGTGTTCCGGGCTTATGCCGACGAGCTGACCTATGACGAACGGGGCGGACAGTTCGTTCTGCGCGGACTCGGACGCGACGCTACTCTGTATTTTCAGCCGGAAATCGGCAAACCGCCTCGCCCCTCGGCAGCGCGACTCATTCAGTTCAATCCAGCCAAACGTGACATCAACGTCAATGGGCTGACCGGGCTGAATGCCAGCTACTGACCTGCTGATCGCACGCAAGGCAGCAAGGTGAGAGCACTTCATTCCCGCATGGGCCGCGTTCCGCCATGCGACGAGTTGCGCTTCATCAAGTGAACTCGCACAAAAAAGCAGCCAGCCGGCAGGCCCAGACGAGAGCCACCGGCTCCAAAGGGCAGGACCGTGGAGCGGTTTTCTTTCGTCCCGGCAGGACGATAGACTGTCAGGCACCCGCTTCTTCGCTGCAGTTCTCACTCAGGGTGAGCCTTCGGCGAAAAGGCATTCGACCATTCCGACAGGTATTCCATGCCGCTGCTCGCTGATCTTGCCAAGTATGACACCCCGACGGTCTGCAACGTGATTGAACTGTTCGATGTTCGTCCGCGCAATCAGGGGTACATGAATGATTCCATCAAATCCTGCTTTCCGCATCTGCCCCCGATGGTGGGCTATGCCTTGACGGCCACCTTCCGCAGTCTGGCCGCCCCTCCTCAGGGGACAGAGTATTCCGGTCTGATGGAACAGGTGGAAAGCTTCGCCGATTCCGCCGGTCCGCCAATCATGGTCTTTCAGGATCTGGACTCGCCCGTGGCCTCGGCCACCTTTGGAGAGGTGATGTGTACCATGTATCAGTCATTCGGCTCGACCGGGCTGATCACCTCCGGGGCCGGCCGCGATCTGGATCAGGTCAAAGCCTTGCACTATCCGGTTTTCACCAGCGGAACCATCTGCTCGCACGGATACTGTCACCTGCCGCATCTGAATGTGCCGGTCACCGTCGGCGGTATCTGCATTGAACCCGGCATGCTGCTGCATGGCGACTGCAACGGTGTCACCACGATTCCGATCGACATCGCTGACGAAATCCCCGATGCCTGCCGCGAACTGATGGTCGCCGAACAGGTCGTGCTCGATTATTGCCGCAGCGGCGACATCAATCCCAAAGGCCTGCGGGCCGCCCGGGCCGAAAGTCTGGAAATGATCCGGGTTCTCAGCCTGCGGGTGACGCGCCGCAAACCGTAACATTCGCGGTCGCTTCAGGCATCGGCCGCCGGAGCTGCAATCAATCCACAGGACAGGAGACAGACATGCTGGTCGGTGTGCCTCGTGAAGTGAAGCAGGATGAATATCGCGTGGCGATGCTGCCGGTGGGGGTCGAAGAACTGACCCGTGCCGGCCATCGGGTGCTGATCGAGCAGGGGGCCGGACTGGGAAGTGGAATTCCTGATGATGCTTATGCCGCGAACGGCGCGACTATTGTCGATTCGGCGGAAGCGATTTATGGCCAGGCAGAACTGATCGTCAAAGTCAAAGAGCCCCAGCGTCAGGAATGGAAGCTGCTGCGTGCCGGGCAGATGCTATTTACTTATCTGCATTTTGCCGCGGACGAGGAACTGACCCGGACAGTGCTCGACACGGGTATCACGGCACTGGCCTATGAAACTCTGCGCGGTCCTGGCGGCAGTCTCCCCTGTCTGACGCCAATGAGCGAAGTCGCCGGCCGGATGAGTATTCAGGAGGGTGCCAAATTTCTGGAACGTCCCCAGCTGGGGCGGGGAATTCTTCTGGGAGGCGTGCCCGGGGTGCAGCCGGCCCACATTGCAATTCTGGGGGGAGGAGTGGTCGGTAAAAATGCCGCGCAGATTGCAGCCGGATTTCAGGCCGACGTCGTCATCATGGATGTCAGCGTCGACCGGCTGCGCTATCTCGAAGACATCATGCCGCCGAATGTGAATACGCTGTTTTCCGACCGGCACAACATCCGCGAGCAACTGCGACTGGCCGATCTGGTCATTGGATCGGTGTTGATTCCAGGTGCCCGCGCCCCCCGGTTGGTTTCGGCCGAAGACCTGAAGATCATGAAGCCGGGCTCAGTCGTCATCGATGTCTGCATCGATCAGGGGGGCTGTTTTGAGACGAGTCGCCCGACGACTCATTCCGATCCGACCTATCTCGTCGACGGCATTGTGCATTATTGCGTCACGAACATGCCCGGGGCCGTGGGCCGGACCAGCACTTATGCCCTGTGCAATGTGACGTTCCCGTATGTTCTGCAGATCGCCAGCCGGGGACTGCGCGCGGCCTGCGGTATTTTTCCCGGACTGACGGAGGCCGTGAGCATGGTGGACAGGCAGGTGACCAATCGCGCCGTCGCCGACACCTTTCAGCTGCCCTACGCAGTCTGGAAACCATAATGTCATGTCAGGGCTGAAGGCTTTTTTCAAACTGGTCTGCCTGCTGTCGATCGCGCTGATCGGATCAGACCTGCTGTCATCCAGCGTGCTGCTGGCCGTCGAGCCGGCGCTGCGACTGCAATACTTTCAGGCGCTGCGCGACCGGGGACTGTTCACCGTTGCCGAAGAATATGCCGGCAGCCATCTGGCTCTGCCCGGAATTTCCCCGGACGACCGCATCGACCTGACGTTAGAACTGGCGACCACGCTGCTGGAACACGGCATCGTCGCGACCGAATCGCAACGCGCCGAACTCTGGAGCGCGGCGGAACGCACGGTCGCCGGGCTGGACTCACTCGATCTTCCTCCATTGCAGGCCATGAAACGGGATGCCTGGCTGAATCAGGCCCGCTCCCAACAGGCCTGCACGCTCGCTTTTGAATCACAACTGCTTCCAGACGACCGATTCATCCGGCAGCAGGCCCTGACCAGACTGCAGGCAAGCGTCACAGCTCTGCAGGCGAAACTTGTTCCAGACCCCGATGAGGAACGCCGGTCTTCCTCCCCGCGCCGACCGCTCCCTGCAGAAATTTCATTGCGCGAGCACCTCAGGCAGCAGACGATTGCTGCCCTGATCGACTGTCTGCTCTGGCAGGCCGAAATCACTCCTTCCGGACCGGATCGGGCCGCAAGCCTGCTGGAAGCCGACCGACTCACGGAACAGGCCCTGCGGGTCAATCCGCGCGAGGAAATCAATGCACGCAGCGGGCTGCAGCGGCTGCGCCTGTTTCGGCTGCAACGGGACGAACGCCAGGCAATGGCGCTGATTTCACGTCTGACCGATCAGGCAGGCCCTGTCTTCCGCGATGCCCTGCTGGCCGAGCAGTTGCGTCTGCTGCTGTCACTGCAGCAGGCACGGCAGGCCGCAGACATCATTGCCCAGCGTCTGAATCAGAACAAAACCCTGTCCGATGAACTCCGCGCGGTGTGCGTGCAGGTCTGGCTGGCATGCGCACGGCAGGCTGCCCGTCAGTCTGATCCGACCCAGGCACAGAAATTTGAAACCGCGGCGGAATCACAGATTCCCCACATCGGGGGACGCTGGCGACAGATGGCCGTCCTGCAGCTGGAACATGCTCGGCTCGACCAGAAATATGGCCCGCAAGTCGCAGCCCTCAAACGCCAGGCTGCATCGGCCTGGAGACACCGGCACCCGACAGAAGCCGCCGACCTGTTTCTGCAGGGAGCACAACAGGCTGCAGACCAGCAGCATCCCCGCGACAGTTTTGAACTGCAGCTGGCCGGAGCTTCGATTCTGATTCAGTCGGAACAATGGCCTCAGGCAATTGCCGCCCTGGAGCAGGCCCTCCGGATTGCTCCCGACCTGCAGCAGGCTGCACAGGCCGATCTGCTGCGCTGCTTCGCGCTGGGACGCCAGAACAAGAACTCCAGCGTTTATGAACAGGCCCTGCGTGATCATCTCGCCCGGTTTGCCGCCGAGCCCACCCGCTGGGATGCGGTGCGGATGCTGGCGGCCTTGAAAGAACAGGCAGGACATCCAGCCGAGGCCCTGGATCTGTACCGGCAGATCCCCGCCGAGCATCCCCTGCGAACCATCGCGGACGAACGAATCATTGCTCTACTGACTCCGAAACTGCCCGCCGGCGGCCGGTCCGATTCAGGACCAACTCCATCCAGTCCGCCCGCTGCACTCTCCCTGGAACCTGCACTCTCCCCGGAACAGAATGCAGAGCTGAAGCAGATTGTGGAACGCCACGCCCGGTCTCCAGAATCTCTCACACCCGAACAGGCACGGATTCTTCTATCCGCTGGCAGGGTTCTGCTGAACAGCGACCAGCAGCCACTGGACCGGATCGTCGAAGCCCTGCGCCGCGCGGTCCAGGCTCACGCGCGTCAACTGCAGCAGAATCAGACCTTGCCGCCAGAGTGGAATTCCATCGCACAGGAAACATTGCAGCTGAAAATTCTGTTTCTGGCGCATCGTCAGCAATGGGATGAAGCCCGCGCTTTGCTGACGCAACTCGAACAGGCCGATGCCGGCATGCTGCTGGCCGTGCTGAGTGGGATGAATGTGCAGCTGGAGACAATGAATCCTCAGGAAAGGCACGAACTGGGACATCTGGCTCGTCAGGCAGTGCAAAACCTGCAGACACGACGTTCTCAACTGACTCCGGAACAGACACAGCTTCTTGATCAGGCGGCGGCACAGGCCAGCCTGGCCATTGAGGACTGGCCGGCGGCACTGCAGGGATTCGAAGCACTGCATGCCCGGTCTCCCCGGAATCCCGAATACCTGCGACAGATCATTGCCGCATCACTGGGGCAGGGCTTACCGGCCGATCTGCAGCGTGCGACCGACACAGCCCGCCAGTTGGAACGCCTGTACAAGGCAGGCAGCCCCGACTGGATCGAAGCCCGGCTGCTGCTGGCGGAAATTGATCTCCGCGCCGGGAAACCCAGCGACGCCCGCAAACTGCTGGAAATCACGACCACACTCTATCCGCAGCTGGGAACGCCTGCCCTGCAGGAACGGGCGGCCCGTCTGCAATCCCGTCTGGAACAACAGCCGGCGCGACAAGCTCCGTAGTCCGGCTCCGTAGTCCGGCTCGACTCACTCTCTGCCTGCCTGGCCCGCACTCGAAAGCAGGCTGCTCTCGCTGCAGCTTGTGCCGCGAAACAGGGCCACTCTGATGAGGCGTGGCTTCCTCTTCAGACCTGACAGAGATCACCGACTTCCAGTGCTGCGATCACCGACTTCCAGTGCTGCGATCACCAACTTCCAGTGCTGTATGGCAATGTCCTGCGCGGGCGTGTCCCCCGGTCCCTGCCAGATGAATGCAGCCTGCAGGCGAACTCTCCCTGTTCACCATGCCGCAGTGCAAGAGCGAAACACTGAAACGATCCCGTGGCGCCCCGGCTTTCTGCCGGCTTTCTGCCGGCTTTCTGCAGTCGCTGAAGAGGGGAAGAATGGACACAAATTCCATCGCACCCGAAGCATCTGGTGTCCCTCAGCCATCGCCTTGAGTGAATAGTCTTCCCAATCAGAAAAAAAATTAAAGCCCCTGCAAATTTTGCAAGACGACCGTTATCGGCACTTTCGGCTGCCCCCGGGAAGAGTTTCGGCAATGCTCGCGGAAACCGAAAACAGGATCGACAGAATCTGCCACAGGTAACTTGAGCCGGATTCCACCATTTCAGAAAGAATTCGCAACTTCACTTCATTGGTGCCGGCACTTTTCATCCAGACTACCCTTCCTCTCAGTTTAGTCCCCCGAAACAGCTCTGGACCTGTCTCATTCTGCGGTATCCCCCTGATGCGCGCATCACATTGGAAGGTCTAGGCAGCGCACGTCATGAATGCGTCTCGACTGTATTTGGCTAGTCGTATCAGCAGCAGGCAAATCACCGCATTTCAACCAATTTAAAGAAATCTCAAAGATTGATCCGATCACTGAAACGGAATTGAGCCTCGTTGGATTGAGGAGTTCTGCGACATGGTGGTCAGATCAGTAATTCGTCGTTGGTGCAGCGTGCTGGCATTCCTGCCATTGGCCGGCTGCGCAACGATGCAGGACGTTCATTATGAGGCAACGCAGAAGCTGCGGACGGAATGCGCCTTCCTGCATTTCTGCTGGTGTTCTGATGAATGGATTGACAGCGACTACGCCAAAGGCTGGAAAGCTGGATATCTGGATGTTCTGACAGGCGGCGACGGGCAGCCGCCCCTGGTTGCTCCCCGCTGTTACTGGGCCCCCTCCCAGATTCTCAAACATGGGGACCAGAAGCGTCACGACTGGTACGTCGGCTTTCAGGACGGGGCCATGATGGCCTCGGTCGAGCCGGACACGCACTATGTCAAAATCTGGAATCCGACGCCGACAGTGCAGCCGGCAGCCTATTCCGAACCCGCTTCGGTTCCGACGACTTCGGAACCACATCCGGCCCCGCCCAGCACCGCTCCAGCTCTGAAGCCCATGCCGGACACGACAGGCAGTGACTGGAATTCCTCCGGCAAAGAGCCGGCGATTCCGTTCGATTCCAACCTGCCACCGGTGCCGGAAAAGCCGGAAGCCATTCAATAGCCCGATTGCCAAGAAGGGCTGTGAATACCACATGGCCCTGCCCGAGACAGACTGCACAGACAACTTTCCACTGCTGGTGGATTCAAGGACTTGCGAATCCGCCATGACGCCTGACAGGCGTCCCAGCGCACCAGACCGTTGACATTTGCCATTACTTGACGCTTCCCAGGGATTGTCCAGGGAAAGGACGCCATCATGACGGACCGACTCCAAGTTCAGCGCGCGACACTGTTGGGCCTGAGTACATTGCTGACCTGGATGTCTCTGCTGGGGGCCGGATGCTCGCATCACAGCATCTGCAATGCCAGCAAGGCAGTGCCGGCCGCCCGACTGGATCGCTGCCTGTTCGGGGTTTCCAAAGAAGCGCAAATTCCCATTCTGTTCTCGGCCCTGGGTCAGGAACGGCCTGACTCCTATCGGGTGGGACCGGGAGACACCCTGTCGGTCTTCGTTTACGGGGTTCTGCCTCCCAGCGTGGACGAAACCCCGGTGGTTTCGCAGTACCAGACGCTGAACCAGCGTTATTATCCGCCCAACGGCAGCATTGTGCATCCTTCCACCGGTCTGCCGATGACTATTGGCGACGATGGAACGCTCGAACTGCCCCTGGCAGGCCGCATTCCCATGGAAGGTCTGACACTGCAGGAAGTGTCGGACAAGATCCGGAAAATCTACCTGGATTCCGCCGTGATCGCGGCCGGCCGGGAACGTATCACCATTTCGCTGCTGACCCAGCGTGTGCATCGTGTGATGGTCATGCGGCAGGATTCTCCGAATCCCTCTGTGAACCTGACCGCACCTGGTGTCGTCGATCAGCAGCATCGCGGCTCTGGAGAGGTCATCGACCTGCCGGCCTATGAAAACGACGTGCTGCATGCCATGGCCTCCACAGGCGGCCTGCCCGGCACCGACGGTGCCCGCGAAGTCTGGGTGCTGCGGAACTGTGCGATTGCCGGAACCTCGGGGATCTCTGAAAAGAACATCGATGAACTGGTCAACAAATATGAGCACGGACAGGACTGCGGCCCCAGCGTGATCCGGATTCCGCTGTATGTCTATCCCGGAGAGGCGCTCCCCTTCAGCCCGAAAGACGTGGTTCTGAACTCCGGAGACGTGGTGTTCATTCCGCGTCGTCATGAATACTTCTACACCGGCGGTCTGCTGAGTGCGGCGAAAATCCCACTCCCGGCCGACGAAGACCTGGATGTACTCGAAGCGATTGCCCTGTCAGTCAACTCTGCCGGCGGTCCTCTCGGAAAATCCGGAACGGTTCTCGCCGCTGGTTCGCCCGGCTGGATCCTGGCCCCGACCCGGGTCATCATTATCCGCAAGCTTCCCGATGGCAGCCAGCTGCCGATTCGAGTGGACCTGTCCCGGGCCGCCGAAGACGAAAAGGAACGGATCCTGATTCAGCCCGACGACATGGTCATGCTGTACCACAAACCTGCAGCATCGGCAGTCAACTCGGTCCTCAACTTCTTCAACTACGGATTTACGACTGTCATTTCGCCTCGGTGATCTGAGACCCCCTCACAAAACCTTCCGTGATCCGCTTGCGGAAAGAAAATTCTCATCATGTGAGAGGTTTTGTTCGCGGCTCTGAAAACATGACAGTCTGACACCTGCCCGGCAGGAACCATCCAGACCTCCACTCGCCGGAAGTTTTCGACGAGTGGAGTTTTTTTTCGCGCTTCCCTGCAGGCTGGGCCGCATTCCGCCACGCGGCGAGCGGCGCTTCATCCCGACACGAAGTGTCAGCAAGAGCAGGGTGCCTGGCCGCACGGCTTTCAATCCGCGGCAAGAATCTGCAGCGCCTGCGGCACGACTTCCAGTTCCAGCGGGGTCGCGCCAATGGAATCTCCGTCTGCAGTCAGCAGTAACGGCAGACGGCATTCCACGCGCACCCGGCGTGCGCGACGAAAAACGATCAGCTCATGGGACTGGTAATCTGACAGAAAATAACTCGCGGTCAGATTGGCAATCACCCGAGGTTCGCCGTCGCGCACAATGAGAATATCGATCAGCCCGTCATCCAGGCAGGCATCAGGCGAAACGACCATGCCTCCTCCGGATGTCCGGCCATTGGCAAAGAAGACATTCAGGGCCGAAAACTGTTCCGGCGGGCCGTCATCGCAGGTCAGGGTGATCTGAAATGCCTGCAGATTCTGAATGACATCCACGATGCCCCGCATGTAGCAGAATGCCCCCCATTTCTGTTTCATCTCGTCTGTCAGCACCGTGAGATACCGCCCGGTATTACCGCCGGTCATCATGTTCACATAGATTCCCGACTCTCTGTCAGTCTGATAACGGATGACGTCAATCAGGCGCGGCCGCGCAGAGAACAGCGTCTCAACCGCGGCCCCCGGCTCCAGCGGAATCTGCAAGCTGCGTGCCAGATCATTTCCGGTTCCCAGCGGCAACACTCCCAGTGTCACTGGCCGTGAGAATGACTTCTCATTTTCAACAATGCGTCCGGCGAGCTGATGCACCGAACCGTCCCCGCCGGCTGCCACGATCACACCGGCCGAGTCCCCCAGCTTTTCCACGGCCGCCCAGGCGTGATCAACATCTTCCGCCTGAATCAGCGTCATTGGCCGATGCGCCATCAGCAGCGGAAGCATGGCTTCCGCCCGGCGCTGCGAAGAGGACGAAGGATGCCAGATCACCGTCATCGGAATGTCAGCGGCCATCATGTGTTCCTCACGAAATCGTGATCGACTGTCTGAATGTCGTGTCGCGTCCCGGGCACTCCGGCAGACGAATTCCCCCTGAGCGTGCGATAAACATGGCTCGATCACTTCACTCCCGGCTGAACCGCGTTCCGCCACACGGCGAGTGGCGTTTGATCAGACAAAATGCGCGCTCGCGAGCCCAGGCGAGATCAACCTGCTCCAGCGTGTCCGGCGGGAGACGCGCTCAGAGCCTGTGCAGCAGTCAACAGTTGCAGCAGTTCCTGTTCCAGAGCGTCAGGATCATCGAGAACGCCACGCCGCTCGACTTTCAACAGGCCGGCCTCCAGCAGCAGGCGATCGAACGGAATCGTGTTGAGCAATTCAAGGAATGTTTCACGCCGTTGCGGCGTCCAGAATTCACGAATCGCCTGTTCCGGTTCTCCGGACACATGCGTATTGCTGTCAAACCGGTCATCTCCCAGCAGCAGCCGCTGCTCGGCCAGCCCGGCAATTTCTCCCATCACCCCCGGGACCGCACGGGCGATCATCCCGGCAGGCGCTCCCGGCACATCGACGGAAAATTCTCCCACCACGACCCCTGCCCCGGTATCGGAACTGTCCGGCGCGAGCCGCAGCATCAGCCGGTGTCCTGAATGCAGTCCCTGCACGACCGGCCCGGTCGATGTCTGTCGCGATTTCAGCCGCAAACGTCGCGCCACCCGTCGCCAGGCCGTTTCGCGCCGCTGGCGCAACCAGATTCCCAGCAGGGCAATTCCGGCCAGTCCGACGATCAGGAGAATCAGCCAGCCGGCATTCATCGATTCAAACCATGCTTGCATCATGCGGCTCGTTTCAGGCAAATTGAATGGAAATCCGATGCGCAGAACTCTTCCCTGTCGAAAAGGAGCATACCATGCCCGGCGACAAAGTGATTTTGACTGACGAACAATGGCGGCAAAAGCTGACACCTGTCCAATATGCCGTGCTGCGGGAAAAAGGAACCGAGCCCCCCTTTCGTAATGAGTTCGATGAGCATTTTGAACCCGGTGTCTATGCCTGCGCCGGCTGCGGGCAGGAACTGTTCGAATCCGACACCAAGTTCCATTCCGGATGCGGCTGGCCGGCCTTTTATGCGACTCTGGCCGGCGAACGGGTGCAGCTGATCCGCGATGACAGCCATGGAATGACCCGCACCGAAGTGCTGTGCGGCCGATGCGGCTCGCATCTGGGACATGTCTTCGAGGACTCGCCCCAGACGCCGACCGGGCAGCGCTATTGCATCAATTCTGTCGCGATGACATTCGCGCCCGGATCTGCGGAAACCAGCCCCGACTCCCCGGCCTGAGCCGGTCAAAACAAAAGCAGGCGCTCTCGAACATGTCGGGAGCGCCTGCAGGCGGTGTGAGGTTATCGTGTCGCGTGGTCGTGTGACGTGACGGCAGAGCGCCGGTCACTCGATGATGATGTCACGGACCGTTCCCCCGCCGGGAATCATGGGAAGCACATGTTCCTGGTACGGGCAGAGCACGTCGAGCAGATAAGGCCCGTCGTGATTGATCATCTCTTCGATCGCCGCCGGCAGTTCGGTCTTGCTGCGCACCTGGCGGGCCTTCAGGCCAAAACTTTCGGCCAGTTTGACGAAGTTGGGATAGGTATCCTCATAATGGTCGCCGCTCCCTTCTCCGAGCCATTCAGGATGGTCGATCGGTCCCAGGTAGGTATGTGCCCGGCGGCCTTCCATGAAGCGGTCTTCCCACTGCACAACCATGCCCAGATGCTGGTTATTGAGCAGCAGAATTTTGACGGGCAGTTTCTCACAGTGCAGAGTTGCCAGTTCCTGAATGTTCATCAGCACCGAGCCGTCGCCGTCGATGTCGACAACCAGTGACCCGGGATGTGCAGCCTGCACGCCCATGGCGGCAGGCAGCCCGAATCCCATGGTTCCCAGACCGGAACTGGACAGCCAGTGCCGGGGCTTGCGAAACTTGTAGTACTGTGCGGCGAACATCTGGTGCTGGCCCACGCCGACGGCGACATAGGCCTCGCGGTCGATCGTCTGCCGCCAGAGTTCCTCAATGGCATGTTGTGGCACAATGGCGTCGCCGGCTTCGCGATAGTTGAGTGGGAAGCGATTTCGCCAGTCGTTGATCTGTTCCCACCAGGCACCGGTATCCGGCTTGTCGGTCGGTTTGAATTCTTCGTTCAGGCGCTCCAGAAAATCCCGGACGTCGGCAACGATCGGAATATGGGCTTCCTTGTTCTTGTGCATTTCCGACGGATCGATATCGACGTGGATAATCTTTCCGTGCTTGGCAAATTCGTCGAGCTTGCCGGTCACCCGATCGTCAAACCGCACGCCGAGTGCCAGCAGCAGGTCGGCTTCGTTGATGGCATAGTTGGCATACACGGTGCCATGCATGCCGAGCATGTGCAACGACTGCGGATCATCGCCGGGGAAAGCTCCCAGCCCCATAACGGTCATGGTGACCGGAATGTTCGAGGCACGCGCAAACTGAGTCAGCAGTTGCGAGGCTTCTTCGGTCACGCAACCGCCGCCGACATACAGGATCGGACGTTTGGAGCGACGGATCGCGGCAATCACCTGGCGAATCTGTTCCTGAGCCACCTTGCGGCACTCGGATTCATAGCCCGGCAGATTCATGGGCGGGTCGTAATCGATTTCGACGTCGGTCGTCGCCAGCTGAATATTCTTGGGAAAGTCGATCAGCACCGGGCCCGGGCGGCCGGTCTTTGCCACGAAAAACGCTTCCTTGACCACGCGCGGAATGCTGCGCAGGGCGGCCAGCACCGATTCCGGATCATCCGGATCGGCTGCGGTAATCATGTAATGATGCTTGGTCACCGCGCGGCAGATTTCCACGATCGGTGTTTCCTGAAAGGCATCCGTCCCGATCACTTTCTGGCCCACCTGGCCAGTAATGGCCAGCAGGGGAATGCTGTCCATTTTGGCATCGGCGATGGCGGTGACCAGATTGGTGGCGCCCGGCCCGCTGGTGGCCATACAGATTCCGATTTCATCGGATGTGCGGGAAACTCCCTGTGCGGCGAAGCCCCCTCCCTGTTCGTGGCGGGGAAGAATGGTGCGAATGCGCTCGCGGCTTTTCCGCAGGGCCTGATGCAGCGGCATGCTGGCCCCGCCGGGATAAGCGAATACGGTCTTCGCGCCCTGGCGAATGAGTGCTTCAACGAGAATTTCCGATCCGGTCAGCGTTTGCCGGGCGGTCGCAGATTCAAGGGCAGTCGACACGATGGCGCTTCCAATGTGCAGAAAATCAGATTCAGTCCGGTTTCTCATTCCAGACCGGTCCCGACGGGCAGGACGCGGGGAAAAGGAGATTGTAACGAAGTCATCGAGGCAGGACGAGAAAAACACCCCCCAGGTTCGCGGAATTCTGGGCGTTTGCCCTCTCTTCGCATCTACGGCGGTTGAAAAGAATGTGCCAGCTGCAACAGTCGCGGCTGGAAGTCCGGTTGTGCATCAGACTGCTGCACGAATCTGCTTTCAGAGGCCATTGCCGGGAAATCGACCCGATTCCGGAAGACTGCTGACTGTACTTTCAGGGAAGCTGGGCTTTATGCTAGAGCAGGCTGCTCTCGCCTTGAGCCGGCGGAGCGCGGGTTTCATCTGAATCAGGCGCGACGGTTCCCCCGGCCAGATACGGCCTCGGCGGAAATGACGCGTTCCAGCTGGTTGGCTGTCATGAAGATGTGGTCCGGCAGAATTGCGGTTCCGGCAATTCCGTTCCAGAATTCAGTCGCAGCTCGCGAATACATTCGTAAAATCACTACAGACGTACCTGAAACTGACATTTCCTGTTCTGAACTGATCAGGCAGTCGCGGGGGAGCGGGCAGAGAGATCTGCCGGATTCTGATCGCGCGGCTTCAGTCTGCCGGTTCAATCTGATCCCGACGCATAAAACCGGCATGCCTGCCAATCTTCTCCATGAAGTCTGTCAGGAGCCCTTATGAAACTGTCGTGGCGACGACGGATTCACCCTGAATGAGTACGTCCCTGGAATCATTCGTCAACGTTCTCAAACGCAGCGGCCTGGTGGACGAAACCACGGTCGACGAGCACGTTGCCGCCTATCTGCAGACAGAAGGCCCTCACTCGGGAGAAGGCCTGGCCGAATTTCTTGTCGCCCGCGACGTCATTACCGGCTGGCAGGGAACCAAACTGCTGCAGGGCAAACACAAAGGCTTCTTTCTCGGAAAATACAAGCTCCTCCGCCTGCTCGGCAAAGGGGGCATGAGCTCGGTCTATCTGGCGGAACATGTGCTGATGCGCCGCCGCTGCGCCATCAAGGTGCTCCCCTGGAAGCTGGTGAAAGACAGCTCCTACCTGCAGCGGTTTCATCGCGAAGCCCAGGCCGTGGCCTCGCTGGATCATCCGAATATCGTCCGGGCCTATGACATTGATCACGAGAAAGACGGAAATCTCGAGATTCACTTTCTCGTCATGGAATATGTCGAAGGCCGCAACCTGTATGACCTGGTGCAGCAGTCCGGCCCGCTCGATCCCGAAGTGGCTGCCGACTATATCCGCCAGGGCGCGCTCGGACTCGAACATGCCCATCGCGCCAATATGGTGCATCGCGATGTGAAACCCGGCAATTTCATTGTCGATCAGAACGGCGTTGTGAAGCTGATGGATCTGGGCCTGGCCCGGATTTCAGCCAACGAAGAGGACCACTCCCTGACCATCGCTCACGACGAGCGGGTGCTGGGAACGGCCGACTATCTGGCACCAGAACAGGCCGTCGACAGCCATCTGGTCGATACCCGGGCCGACATCTACAGCCTGGGCTGTACGATGTATTTTCTCCTGGCCGGGCGTCCCCCCTTCAATGAAGGGACCCTCACCCAGCGACTGCTGGCGCATCAGACCAAAGAGCCGACGCCGCTCGAATCGCTGCGAACCGACATTCCACCGTCACTGCTGGCGATCCTGCGGAAACTGATGCTCAAGGATCGCAACGAGCGGATTCAGACGGCTCGCGAAGTCGTTTCCGAACTGACCAACTGGCTGGCCGAACAGATTCATCAGGAGCATGACTCCACAGGATTGCGCACTCCACCCGGTTCCTTCGAACCCGCCAGTCTCGAAAATCAGTATCAGGATGTTGCCACCGATCCGGCCATGGCCCAGGACGAATCGGCCGCGCCTCCCAGTGATCTGGGAAATTTCCTGTCGAGCCTCAGCGATGTGAATCCCACCCGCACTCCGCCGACCGCGACCAAAAGCGCCCGGGGAGGATCGTCGGCCTTACGGTTATCCAGAAACCGGCAAAGCAACGCCGGGGAAGAAGCCGCACGCGAACCGCAGCCGGACCATTTTGATATTCCGCAGGCCGAATCGAATGCCAGCATTTCGGCCATTTCCACAGCCGCCCCACACCAGAGCAGTCCTCATCCTCAGGCTGGCGAGCGGACAGGCTCGTCGCGCATTTCGAAAAAGCGCAACACCTTCCAGCTGCAGGACTTTCTGAAGTCCTCTCTCTCCTCTCTGAAACTGTCCCCTGAGCTGACCGAAAAACTGCTGCAGAATCGGGTGCCGCTGGGCATCGGGGCTGGAGTTGTTCTTCTGCTGGTCATTTCCTTGATTGCGGGCCTGTTTCTCTGGCCCTCCGGCTCCGGAAACAAACCGACCGTTCAGTCTGCTCCCGAGAAGGCGAATTCGACTCATTCCGGCACGACTGCTGCCAGTGCTTCCGAAAAAACGGCCCCGCCTGCCAAACGCCGCCCGGAAGTCTCCGGTCCCAATGTGCTGGTCGGCCCGGAAGGTCATTTCGGCACCATTCAGGAAGCCTTGAATTACATTCAGGTCTCCAACTCCAGCGGACTTTCGAGTGCGGTTCACGAAATTCAGCTGGCATCCGGCCAGACGTTTGAAGAAACCATCTCCATCGACAATTCCGGCCTGGGAAGCTTTCCCCGCAACATCCGGATTGTCGGTCAGGGAGAGAAACCCCCACGCATTCAGCCTCCCGGAAAAGATCCGGCCATTGTTCTGAATTCCGTCGAAGGACTCTCCATCAGCAATGTGATTATCAACTGCCGCGGCCGCAGCGCCGGGGTCAGGCTGCAGGGATTTTTATCCGGCACCCGGTTACACCAGGTCCGGTTCGAAAACATCGAGAAATCCGGCTTCGAAGGCATCGGGTTGAGCGGCTTTGCCGACCAGCCGTTTCGGCTGGAATGGTGTACATTCCAGGCGATCAGTCCATCCGCCAAGGCCATCGTCTTCCGCTCACAGACCTCCGACACGCGCGATGTGGCCGTGCGTCAGTGCCGGCTGATCGGCCCGATGGCCGCGGGAATCGACTTCGAAGATACCGCCACATCCGTGGAACTGCTGGCCAACCGGTTCTCGCAGGCCCAGTCAGGCGTGCTGTTTTCAGGACAGGAACAGCGTTCCAAGCGGATTCGCTTCCAGAATAACACATTCCACGACTGTCAGACCGCCATCGACTTTGAAAGCGGGCCAGCCAGCGACTCGACCGGCTTCGTGTTTTCCCGAAATCTGTTCTCCGGAACCGGCACCACACTGCGCGCCGCGCGCACCGATACCAAAGTGTCACAGATGGTCCAGGGGGGAACTCTGCAGAACAACTGGACCGACAGCAAAGAGGCCACCGACGGGGATCTGGACCTGTTTGCTTCCGGAGGCAAACGAAACCAGGCAATCGAGTTCGTCTCGACCAAGCCTGACGACGGTCAGTTTCTCAAGCCACGCTCCCCGAATGTGCGCCTGCCAAATGCTTCCGAGCCGTTCCCCTATGTGGGAGCCATGGCTCCGTAGACACGGCCAGGAATTTCGGAATTTCTGGGAATCGCAGAACGCCTCACTTCCAGGCTGCTCATCTCCACTGAAAGAGAAGCCGCAGGGAGACGAACCCCGGTCCAGGAAGCCATTCGTCTGTCTCTGCTTCTGGTGTGCCGATTCGAATTCCAGCGGCGCATTTTCCCGTCACAGGCGTGACGAGTCCATGCAACTTCGCTACGTTGAACGCATGGCAACCTGTTGATGCCTTGAGACAGGCCCCAGGCCTCATGACACACCCGGATTTCCCCCTGCCGTGACTCCTGCCGTTCCGAAATTTTCGGCCTGCATTCACTATGCAGCGTCATGATTTCAGTCAGGCGAGCTGCAGGGGCTCCCGCCACAGACAGCGCCACCGACGGCGACACAGACAGCAACAGACACCTGCCCCCAGACAGTGACCTGCCGTCAATCAGGTCGGTCCCGGCATCACATCGATGCCGATCAGGCGTTTCAGGTCATGAGCAAGAACTGGCTGCCCTCCTGATATTTCGGCGTGCCGCGTCAAACGGCCGCTCCTCATTCATAAAGGACAACACTGATGCGGACGATCTGGAGCCTGTTGGCGTTTCTGCTTCCAGGAACATTGGCGTTTGTTTCTGCCGCCGAACCCGCCGCCAATGAATTCGTCCCCATTTTCGACGGTCAAACCCTGCAAGGCTGGTCCGGCAAGCCTGGCTTCTGGCGGGTCGAAAACAATGCCCTTGTCGGGGAAACCACCTCAGAACATCCCCTCGACAAAAACACGTTTCTCGTCTGGGAAGCCGGTCAAGTGGATGACTTTGAGCTGCACCTGAAATTTCGCATTTCAGGCACTCCCCAGGCCAATTCCGGTATCCAGTTTCGCGGTTTCCAGCGGGCCGATGGACATGTCGTCGGATATCAGGCCGACATCGACCGGGCAGGGAAGTGGACCGGTGCCCTGTATGACGAAGCGGCCCGGGGCATTCTGGCCCCACGGGGAGAAAAAGCCCGTTGCACTGCCGGACAGAAACCTGTTGTCGAGCAGATCGCCGATCCCGATGAGCTCTGGAGTCATGTGAAGATCGACGACTGGAATGACTATGCCATCACCGCACAGGGGGAACACATCACCCTGCGGATCAATGGCCAGATCACTGCGGAAATCATCGATCAGGATCCGGCCGGTCTCGATCGCGCCGGCGTCCTGGCTCTGCAGCTGCATACCGGCCCGGCCATGAAGATCGAGTTCAAGGACATCCGCCTGAAGCGGCTCCCACTTGAGCAAGGCTGGAAGAAAGTGGTCTTCATCGCCGGGAAGCCCAGCCACGGATACTTTGCCCATGAGCACAACGCCGGATCGCTGCTGCTGGCCGAAGGCTTGCGGCAGGCCCAGTCGCACGGAATGAAAATGCTGCCGGTGGTCTACTCCAACGGCTGGCCGAAAGATCCAACCGCACTGCAGAATGCCGACACGGTGGTCGCCTATTGCGATGGAGGCACCCGGCACTTTCTGAACGAGCATCTGGCCGAGTTCGATGCACTGGTGCAATCGCGCGGAACCGGACTCGTCTGCCTGCATTACGGCGTGGAAACCGTTCCCGGACCGGCCGGCGAGGCCTTTCTGAAATGGATCGGTGGATACTTCGAGCCGAACTGGTCCGTCAACCCTCACTGGGTGGCAGATTTCAAGACACTGCCCAGCCACCCGATTACGCAAGGGGTCAAGCCGTTTTCCATTCTGGATGAATGGTATTACCACATGCGGTTCGTGCCGGAAATGACCGGCGTGACCCCGATTCTCACGGCCCTGCCTCCGCGGGAAACCTTGAACCGTGAAGACGGCCCGCACTCAGGGAATCCGTTTGTGCGCGAAGCCGTGCTGGAACGCAAGGAACCGCAGCACATGGCCTGGGCCTATGAACGCCCCCAGGGAAAAGGCCGAGGATTTGGCTTCACCGGCGGCCATTTTCACTCGAACTGGCAGGATGACAATTTCCGCACGCTGGTTCTCAATGCCATTGTCTGGACGACTGGTGCGGAAGTCCCTGCGCAGGGTGTCATCAGCAAAACTCCCACGAACGAAGAGATGGAAGCGAATCAGGACGATCCGCGTCCGAAGAATTTTCAATATCCCCCCCGGACTCCGGCGACAACTCCCCCTGTGACAAGCGGCCCTGCAACAACCGGCCCGTCAGCACAGTCTTCCACATCACAGCCTGCTGCGGCACAGTCAGCCTCCAAACAGCCTGCAGCAGCACAATCTTCCCCCGCACAGGCTGCCATGAAACCGGCAGACCCCAAACCGGCTTATCTGTCGCCGGTTGTCTCAGCCAGCACCCCCGATGCCGCCGTGCAGATTGACGTGGAAATCCCTCAGGCACGGTCGCTGTATCTGATTGTCACCGGAGCCGGCGACGGCATTGGCTGTGACTGGGCAGCCTGGGAAAATCCACATCTGACAGGAGCTGCCGGAAAAAAAGATCTGTCATTGACCGAGCTGAACTGGAAATCGGCCACCGCAGAACATGGGGCTGTTCAGGTCAATCGCAATGTCGAAGGAAAGTCATTGAAATCGCGCGGGCGAACGATTCCGGTCGGCATCGGCGTGCATGCCCTGTCGATTATCGAATACGAACTGCCAGAGAACCACGGCTACAGCCGATTTCAGGCCGGCGGGGTGCTGGATGACGGCGGCCTGAACCAGGGCTGCGGCTCAACAGTTCAGTTTGCCGTCTTCACCGAAAAGCCGAGCCGGGCCTCTCTGCATCGGATTCAGGGGAACTCCAATGCTCCACAGCATGAATCGACCATTGCCGTGGAACAGCTCGACGTGCATCCCCAGCTGCAGGCCACCCTGTTTGCCAGTGAACCGATGATGTCGAATCCGACCTCCATCGATATCGACCCGCTCGGCCGTGTCTGGGTCTGCGAAGGGATCAATTACCGCACGTTCCGGAATGAAGATGTCATTGGAAAAAATCATGCTCCCGACCGTATTCTCATCCTGCAGGATACCGACGGCAACGGAATCGCCGACTCCCGGACCGTCTTCTATGAAGGTCACGATATTGATGCCGCACACGGGATTCTGGTACTGCCGACGCCCGATGGCCATGGCACCCGCTCGCTGATTTCGTGCGGCGACAGCGTGTTCTTCCTGATCGATGATGACGGCGATCTGCACGCCGACCGGAAAGAACTGCTCTTCACCGGAATTTCCGGCGTTCAACACGATCATGGAATCCATGCGTTCCATTTCGGACCGGACGGCAAGCTGTATTTCAACTTTGGCAACTACGGGCAGACCATCAAAGACAAACACGGCCAGCCGATCATCGACAAAGCGGGAAATGAAGTGAAGGCCTCCCGGCAGCCTTATCAGGAAGGCATGGTCTTCCGCTGCAACCTCGATGGATCAGGCTTCGAAACCCTGGCCTGGAACTTCCGGAACAACTGGGAAGTCTGCGTCGATTCCTTCGGCACGCTCTGGCAGTCCGACAACGATGATGACGGCAACCAGGGAGTCCGGATCAATTTTGTGATGGAATATGGCAACTACGGTTACCGCGATGAACTGACCGGGGCCAGCTGGCAAACGCCACGCACGAACTGGGAATCAGAAATTCCCCTGCGGCACTGGCATCTCAATGATCCCGGAGTGGTGCCGAACCTGCTGCAGACCGGGGCCGGAGCCCCGACCGGCATCTGCTTTTATGAAGGCCGGCTGCTGCCGCAAGAGTTGTCTCGGTCCATCATTCACTGCGACGCCGGACCGAATATCTGCCGTGCCTATGTTCCGAAACCGGATGGTGCCGGATACACCGCGCAGGTGGTCAATCTGCTGAACGGCGATCGCAATCGCTGGTTCCGGCCCAGTGATGTCAGTATTGCTCCGGACGGCAGTCTGATGGTTGCCGACTGGTACGATCCCGGCGTCGGAGGACACCGGATGCAGGACATTGAACATGGCCGAATCTTTCGACTCGCGCCGGCCAGCGCGGCGCACTATCGAATTCCGGCCGTGGATGTCAGCACGCCGGCCGGAGCGGCCCTGGCATTGCAGTCTCCCAATATGTCGACGCAGTACCTGGCCTGGACGGCCCTGCAGAAATTCGGGAAATCAGCGGAACAGGCCCTGCTGCCGCTGCTGAATGGCAATGATCCGGTCATGCAGGCCCGGGCCCTGTGGATTCTGACCAATCTCGGTCTGCCCCATGAGCGGCTCGTCCAGCTAGTTCGCCAGGGACTCGGCTCTTCGGATGAAAATGTCCGCATGATGTCAGTCCGGCTGGTGCGTCAGAAACTGCATGAGCTGTCCTTCGATGAACTCTCTGGAGCCATTACCGCGCATGATCCTTCGGCCGGTGTGCGCCGGGAGATTCTGATTGCCCTGCGGGAAATTCCCGACAGCTGGTATCCGGAAGATCGTCGGGCCACCTTCCCGGCCATGGCCTGGACAAAACTCGCCACACAGTACAACGGCACAGATCGCTGGATGCTCGAAGCCCTGGGCATTTCCGCCGCCGGACACTGGGACCGCAACCTGCAGGTCTGGCTGAAAGAAGTCGGCAGTGACTGGGTGAACTCGAAAGCCAGCCGGGATATTGTCTGGAGATCCCGCGCACAGCAGACACCCGCTCTGCTGGAACAGATGATTCTTTCGCCGGCCGTGCCGCTGGAAGAATTGCCCCGCATTTTCCGGGCCTTCGACTTTCAGCAGGGAGCGGAACTGCAGAAAGTTCTCGCCCGGCTCGCCTTCGGGCCGCTGTCGCTGCCCCCGCAACGGGTCACCCTGGTACGCATGGAAGCCCTGTCCCGGGTGGGAAATATCGACCTGCAGGGAAATCCTCAGCACCGTCAGGCACTCGAAAACGTCCTGAAAGACCTGCAGGGAACAGAGCGGTTTATTCAGCTGATCAGGCAGTTCAATCTGGAAAAACACTATCCTGAGCTGCTGCAGATCGCGCAGACCCAGCCGGAATCGCAACTGGCCGTCGATGCCATCAAAACGCTGTTTGACAAGCAGCAGACTCCTCTGATTGAAGCCGCCCTGACGGGCGACAACCGGGAGCTGGCCGAAAAAATGTTTACGGCCGTGGGAACCGTGGGAGATAAACCTGCCGTGGCCCTGCTGGTCCGCATGCTCGACAATCCCCAGGGCCAGCAATGGGCTCATCAGGCCGCCATTCGTGCCCTGGGAGCATCCACGCCCGGTGCCCAGATTCTGCTCACACGGGCCCAGAAGAACAATGTCCCCGAAGGACTCCGGCAGGTTCTGGCCGCCACCCTGACTTCCAGCTCCAATGCGAACATTCGAGCCACCGCCCTGAAACTTTATCCTCCCCCGCCAGGCAAGAACGATGCCCCACTGCCTCCGTTGACAGAACTGGCCGCGCGCACCGGCGATGCCGCCATGGGGAAAATCGTTTTCAATACCAATGGCACCTGCAACAAATGCCATCAGGTGAATGGAATTGGACAGGAGATCGGCCCGAATCTGTCCGAGATCGGCAAAAAGCTGGCCAAAACGGCTCTGTACGAAGCGATTGTCTATCCTTCGGCGGCCATCAGCCACGGATTTGAAAACTGGCTGGTCATCACCGAAGACGGGCAATCCCTTTCCGGGCTGCTCATCAGTGAGACAGACCAGGAGATTGCCATCAAAGACGAAAAGGGAATCGTCCGCAAAGTTCCGGTTCAAGAAATCGAAGCCAGAAAGAAGCAGGAAACCTCTCTGATGCCGGCGGATCTGCAGCGTCTGATGACCACAGAAGAACTGGTCGATCTCGTGGAATATCTGACCACACTGAAAGAGCGCCGCCAGTAAATGGTCATGCAGACAGGCCGTGTTCCGCTCGCAGGGGAAGTACCTGCCACAGGCGAAGCGGCGCTGTCGCGGCCTGGCTTTTCTGCCGGCCGGCTTTTGTGCCGGCCTGTTTGGCGTTCGATATCAAGACGGTGTCGCCCGGCCGAGAGCGGGTCAGGCATCCATGGCCAGCAGGGTGCTGTCGACGTCCAGGGCTTCAAACGCCTGCCAGTCCGCAGGGGTGATCCCTCCGTCGTGCAGAGCAGAGGCCACCATCACGCCGTCCACCCGCAACAGCAGCAGACGATGCAGGTCAGGCAGGGAGCGAACTCCTCCCCCGGTCCAGACGACCAGTTCCGGCCAGCGAACTTTAATGGAATGGCACAGCGCCCCGGTCGAAACCCCGCGGCCCAGGCCAATATTTGACAGTTCCAGCACGATCAGGTGCGACAGCTTCATCTGCACGGCATCGGCCACCAGTTGCAGTCCCTGCTGGCCTGCTCCCGCCGGTCCCAGGGGGTTCCCGTCCCGCAGATCCAGACTGAAGGAGACTTTCTCCGGACCGCAGGCTTCCAGAATTTCGCCCAGAACGTCGAGATTCGGAAGCGTTTCCAGCCCGACAATGACCTTGCCGATCCCCAGCTCCATCAGCTTCAGAGCATCCGTCGCATTGCTCACTCCGGCATCGACGGCCAGTTTGACACCGGTCAGCTGCAGCAGACGCAGGGTGTCTACCTGAACCGGACCTCCCTGAATGGCATCCAGATCGGCCACATAGATCCAGCCCGGCTGAAACGCCTGCACCAGAGCCAGGGCGGTCTCCTGCGGATCGGCAGAATGAGTCAGCTGGCTGTCGTTTCGGCGATAATTCTGACGCTGCCCGGCCACTCCGCGAATAACCTGGCCTCCCATCAGATCGATGACTGGTACCAGTTCCATAGGACAGCCCCCTTTCTGCTTCCGCACAACCTCATCTCACTCTCTCCTCGACGCGGTCAGGTTGCCGCAAGACTTCTCTCTGCTCAAGTCCGGCAGGCTTTCAAGGGCCTGCGTCACTGTGTGCAGAAGGCCCGTTGCTGGCTGCAGGAGATCGGTGCAGAAGAGTGGAATGGATGAACCTTGTTCCCGGCAGCAGGTTGCAGCCAGACAACGCGAAGGCCCCTTGAAGTTTGTGTGCCTGTCTGCTCCGTCCGCGCACATCGCACGGTCTGCATCCCCTTCAGCTCTCTCTCTTTTATCTTATGTTTGACTCTCCGGTGAATCCAATGAAAAGTCACACGCCGGTCAGAAACACGGACGAGCAGACCAGCATGTCCAGAAAATGACAGGCCCTGCCGGTCGTGAGCCCGGCACCATGACGACAGTCTGGCCTGTCACACTCATGCCTGCCGGAAGAGAAGAAGCAGAGAAGGGGCCCGCTAGAGAAGAGCCCCCGGCATGCAACGCATCGGAAGCAGGCCGTCAGTGCCGAGTGGCCGACACAACCGAAGCGCAGGGATGCTCCATTGATGGAACACACTCCGGGAGGGACCTTGGCCTGTCAGGCGCCCTGTCAGACAATGCGAACGGTTTTCGCTGGAAGCATCCGCTGCCGTGCTTCAGGCGGCCTGTCGCTGGGGAGCAGCAGCCGCCGGTGAATCCTGGTCGGACGCGAGCGCATCGGCCTGAGCCTGCGCCTGCTCCATGCGCCGCTGCAGTTCGGCACAATACGGGGCGAGTTGCTCACGCGACAGGCCGGACGGAACAGCCAGCGGTTCCCCTCCGACAATAAAGACCTTCGAGAACGGACAGGGGACGAGCAGGTCAGTCCAGCGTCCTTTCGGCTTCCATGCCCGGGTTGCCGCACAGCCGACAGGCACAATGCGACGCCCTGTCTGACTGGCCAGAAACACGACACCCGGTTTGACCACGCGGCGCGGGCCACGCGGACCATCGGTCGTAATGGTCACATGCTTGTCTGCCGCAAAGGTCATCAGCTGCCGGGCTGCTGCGGTGCCACCATGCTTGTTCGAGCCCCGGACCGGAACGACCCCCACAGCCTGCATCATTTGGGCCACATATTCGCCATCGGCATGCAGACTGGTCAGCGCGGCCATGGTCAGCGGCCGCCCGGAGAATAACGACACCAGAATCCCGTCGTGCCAGTTGCAGTAGAGAAAGCGTTCTTCGGTAGCTCGGGAATAGGGCGAAATTCTGGCTTCGCATTCGATCGTCGTATTCCGGCAGGTTGCAAACAGACAGCGACAGACCCTGGCCACGCTGCAGGCCAGCAGTTGAATCAGATGACGGTTTCGAAGTTTCACGGCGGATCGACTCGCTGACAACGGAATTTCTCGAACATCCGGCCGCAAGGTACCCGTCAGGGCGAACCCAGGACAAGAGGAAACACATCCCATTGAATTCAAATGAGTGACAACCGAAGAATCCTGCCGGCAATTTCAATTCCCCGGAGCGAGTTCCGGGAAATGAAAAACCGTGACCGACTGCAGGCAATCGACCACGGTTTCTGTTTCAGCATCTGTTCAGACCACACAGGCCTGAGAATCAGCTTCGACCGATAGAGGTCGCGCGGCCATTGTCGGGACGGCGCTGGCCATTTTCTGAGCCATCACCATCCCGGTTGCGACGATTGCCATAACCGCGGCTGCCGTAGCCATAGCCATAATAATTTGTATTGGCATAGTAGCCGGAATCCCGGATGAATTCCTTGGTGCTTCCATAGGTATTCAGAATGCAGCCACGCAGGTTGGAACGGGACGATTTCAGACGGCGAGCCGCTTCGATCACCTTCCGCTTCGTATCAATCGCCGGCCGCACCACGAGCATGGAAATGTCACACTTCTGTGACACGATGGCCGGATCGGAAACCAGCAAAACCGGTCCTGAGTCGACCAGCACAAAATCGAAACGCTGTTTCAACCCATTGAGAACCTTGTCGAAAGATTCATCCTGCAGCAGTTCGGCCGGGTTGCGAACATCGCTGCCTGCGGTAATCACCTTCAAGCCATCGATACCCGTATCACGCAGCACCTCTTCGATCTCGGCTTTGCCTTCGAGCAGTTCCGAAAGCCCGCGATCAATGGGCATGTTCAGGAAGCGGTGAATGGTCGGAGCCCGCATATCGCCGTCGATAATGACCACGCTCAATCCGAGTTCGGCAAACGAAGCCCCCAGATTCGCCAGGATCGTCGACTTTCCATCCTTGGCCTGGCTGCTGGTAATCATGGCGGTTTTGACACTGCCAGATCTGACATCCCGCAGCAGATACGTTCGCAGCAGCCGGAAGCATTCTGCCTCGGGAGCCTGGGCATCGACGATCACGCGGCCACGTTTCCGGTTGTCGCGAGAACGGTTGATCTTGCCGACCTGCGCAATCACAGGCACGCCGACAATGGTGTCAATCTCGCCAGGAGTACGGAACCGGTTGTCGAACTGGTCATTGAAGATGGCAATCAGCAGCCCCAGACAGCACCCCAGGAACAGTCCCCCGGCCGCACAGATCTGCAGGCTGGGCCAGACCTTTTCTCCCAATTCCGGAGATTCCAGCACCTCATGCATGTAGCCGCTCAGCCCGGCGGCGGTATCCATGTCCCGCAGCTGCTGCACAATTCCATCAAACAGGGTCGTCTTCCGGGTGATTTCTCCCTGAATCATTTTATCTTTGAGTTCGAATTCGATCAGAGATTTGGTTTTTGCCTCCACGTCTTCCGCCAGCAGGTTCAGTTCCCGGCGGCGCTCTTCCAGGGAGGACAAATCGTGACGAAGAAAGCTGACATAGGCCTTCAGCAGCACTTCCGGAGTCAGCTTTTCGAAGATCGCCGAATAGTCCTGGGTGGATTTTTCACTCTCACTGATCAGCTTCTCAACCAGGCCAATCTCCTGCTTCAGGTTGACCACCTGTGGATGGCCGGGACCAAAGTTGGCTTCCAGCTTGGAGAGATCGGCCCGCAGGGAGGTCAATGTGCTGTATTTGGCTTCGGCCTCCTTGGCACGGGCTGCAGCATTCTTCTGGAAATCCGTGGTCTGGGCACTCGAAAATCCGGCAAATGTTCCCAGCCGACTCAGGCTGTCATTGTCGATTAATGCCAGAAGTTCGAGAGTGTTGTCCCCTTCCTTCTTGAGGATTTCATGAATGCTGTTGGTCACATTTTCGAGTCGGGTACTGACCGAGGAAATTTCAATTTCCACGGTGATCAGTTCATCCTGCAGGCGGCGAAACTTGTCCAGATACACGTTGCCTGAACCTTCCCCGGAATAGAGCACCGGAGCGTTCTGCCGAGCCTGAACATACTGCTCTTCCAGAGCGCGAATGTCCCCTTCGACCTTTTCCTGCGCCTGCTGAATGAGACGGTTTGCCCGCAACATCAGGCGGTTGACCTGCTCATCCAGAAACCCTTCATACTCGGCCACGATGGCCTGTAGAACTTTCAAAGATTCTTCCGGATCGGTATGGCGAAAGGCAATGGTCAGAGTACGGGCTCCCCGTGCCGAACCTTCGCCCCCTTTCGTCATTTTCAAATTGTCCGCGACATAGGTAATCGCTTCAGTAAGGTTTTCGGCCTGCTCCACCATGCCCGGCATCTGCTGCCATTTGACGTCATCCAATGACTTGCTGATGATGGCCCGGCTCTGAATGATTTCGATGTGGTTGGCGAGAATTTCATCCTGCACACCATCATCACCCCAGGTCTTTTCACCTTTTTCTCCCCCGCGCATATCCTTCAGTGTGATCAGCATTTTGGCATGAGTTTCATACCAGGTGGCGGCATTGGCCCAGTAGATCACGGCCATCAGCAGCCCCAGCATTCCGCAGCATGTGATGAGCAGAAGCTGGGAGCGGATGATCTCCAGAATATCCACGCTGGACGCGGGTGCTGTCGGGGTGGGCTGAGCCAGCGAATGCGGTTCAACCTTCGCGGGGATGTCACTCATCTAAAGCGGCCTCGCCAGAATAGAGAAATCAGCAATTTGCCCTGGGCACCCAAAATGTACCGGTCGCTCAAGCCATCTGCCCGGCAAGGAGCATACGACCGCTATTGGCCAAATGCAATATGCAATCGGCACTTCCAACAAATTCACTACAGCCGTCAGCATTTCCAATTCATGGATTTTCCGAAATTGCCGATTGCCACTTTCAGCCCTCTGAAATCGGCAGAAACGGCCTTCTTTTCCGAGGACAGACGGCCACACAGGGAAACCCTTTTCCCCTGGCCCCACGGCTCCCATGAATCAACATCAACCACCAATCAGATAATGAGTTGCGTTAATCCAGAATTCGAAACAGATTGGCCCATCGGGGGACGGATACCGTTTTGCCCCTTTTCGCGGGGACTTCCTGGCGAATGAAAGCAACGCGCTTCAGGACACGCGAGACAGCCTGCGACGCCCTGTACGTGCAAAATGCTGCCCACTCGAAATTGCAAGAGCAGGGTGCTTTCGTTTTCGTCTGAGCTCGCGCAGTACGCGTATCTTCTGATGAAACATCACGCGCCGCGTGGAGAGAGATGGCCCCCGCGCCAGAGCTGCGCCCTAATTGCTTTCAAAGCCGGAAACACTGGCCAGGTTAGACGATCGGTGCAGTTCGTCCAGAAGCTTCTGGAATGAGATCGGCGAATTCCCGTTGCCGCCGATCAATCGCTGACGGACGCTTTGTGTCGAGGCGCTGAATCGCACACGATTCCTCACTGCCGTCACCACCGGGTTCGCAGGATAGGTTCCCATCAGTCGAAACTGATCAAAGCGAATCATGGCCATGACATCTGGCAGCAGCTTGCCTGGCACTGCGACGGACAGTTCAATCTCCTGAAACGTTTCACGGCCATCTGTCGTTGCGAATGCGGCAATCGCCGGCCCCGATGTCAGCCCTTGATTTTCGCTTTCCGGCAGCAGGTGCAGAAACAGCAGTTCATAATCACGAATCTTCCCGGTACTTGTCGCCAGATTGCTCGCGACGGCTCGATCGTAACCAAAAGCCAGCGCCACCGTCCGAGCGGAGTGGTCATTCGGATCATCGTTCGGCAGAGCCCCCAAAATCGCCAGATTCCCAATGGCGTCGTCCACCATCGGTTCCGGCTTGAGAGTCAGATTCGCGCCACTGCGAGTGGAAAAGGCGGCATAAATCGGACCGGCCATGGTCATCATGCCATTCTGGTGCTGAAACACCGTTGATTGAATCGCCACGGCATGCCGAGCCAGATAATCTTCGATCATCGACGCCGAGACATTGGGCAGAGTGCGCCTCGCTGCCGCATCCACCTGCAGACCAATCACAAAGGCTGTTTTCCGGACGCTCAGGTAAGACTCACCAGGTTCACCGGCTTCAACTCCCAGAGGTGCCACGTCAGAACCGGTGGGCAGAATCTGGCAGCGACCGGCCGGAAAAGCCCGCAAAGCAAATTCAATATCACCTCGTTCCCAGGGGATCTGCTTGATCCGGGGAATCCGTCCAGCCTGTTCAATTACGGCTTCCCAGTTGTCATTCCGGAGATTGACCGGCTCCAGAACCTGCTGCTCCAGCTCCAGCTGTGCATCCGATTCTTCCTGCGACCGACGAACCACGGTGCGCGGCTTGGGAATCAAACTGGGAGGAATGGTGCCCGAGGTAAAAAATGCCTGAAGTTCATCCCGAGGCACCTGCTTATTGACCACAATGCCCACCGTGGCCAGCAGACTGACCACGATAATGAGAATGTAAACTGTCGAACTCTTCATGTGTGATGATCCCAGTTGCTGCATCCTGATCATTCAGCATGGCGTGCCGAAGCAACAGCCCCCTGTCGAGTGTCATTCCCTGACGACACAACAGGTCAGGACGGCTGCCTGCCGATTCGCGATGGATTTTCGACAACGGCAGCCGAGGCTGACTGACTCTGATGATGTCCGCAATCTGCTGATGGCCCGCGTCCAACACAAAAAGCCCGGCCAGAGTCCGGTCGAGCAATCAGTGGTGGCAATGATGACAGAAATCGAGATGAGTTCTTGAATTATATCTATTCAAAAATGTGTTTTCCATCCCAATCCTTCTGTTCGCACCGCATTCCTTTCCTCATCGGCAAATCAGGCCCCTTCACATCGGTGCCCCAGCCTCCTTCTGAGCGAAATTTTTCCAAAATCCTGCATTTTTGAAGAGGGGAACCTGCCAACGGCCGTGTGACATCAAACTTCCGGCTTCCCCTTACCAGTCCTCAGGAGAGCCAGCCGTCAGGAGAGCCGAATCCGCCGCCGGCCGTTGTCTGGTGTCTGAAGGTCCTGACACTCTACAATGGCCCGCACCCGGCAAGCTCACCGTCTGCCGAAACTGCTCGCCTGAAGCCCCGGTGCAGGGAATCAGGCCATTCCTTCCGCTCGCATATGAACCACCCGTGAAAACACTCGTCACAGGCGCTGCCGGCTTCATTGGATTTCATCTCTGCCGCGCGTTGCTGGCTCGCGGAGACGAAGTCGATGGTCTCGACAATTTCAACGACTATTATGACGTGCGGATCAAGCGCGACCGAATCGCCCAGATCAGCTCCAGTCGAAAATTTCACATGATCGAGGCCGACCTGGCCGATCCGGCCGCCATGGCGCGGGCCTTTCAGCTGGGACAGTATCGCCGGGTCATTCACCTGGGAGCCCAGGCGGGAGTGCGCCATTCCCTGACTTATCCCCTGACCTATATCGATGCCAATCTGACCGGCTTTGTGAATGTGCTGGAAGGCTGCCGCCACGGAAAGATCGAACATCTGGTCTATGCTTCGAGCAGTTCAGTGTATGGAGCCAATACCGCACTGCCCTTTTCGGTCCATCAGAACGTCGACCATCCGCTGAGCCTGTACGCCGCAACCAAAAAAGCCAACGAGCTCATGGCGCACACCTACAGCCATCTATATGGTCTGCCGACCACCGGGCTGCGTTTTTTCTCCGTCTATGGCCCCTGGGGACGCCCGGACATGGCGGTGTTTCTGTTCACCCGCGCCATTCTCGAAGGTCGCCCGATCGAGGTCTTCAATCATGGAAAAATGATTCGCGACATGACCTATGTCGAGGACATCGTCGAAGGAGTGATTCGCTGCAGCGATCACATCGCCACGCCCAACCCCGACTGGAGTGGCGATCATCCCGATCCGGCGTCATCGAAAGCTCCGTATCGGCTCTATAACATCGGGAACAATCAGCCGGTCGAACTCAATCACCTGATCGAAACGCTGGAATGCTGCCTGGGCCGGAAAGCCGAAAAGATCTATCGCGAAATGCAGCCCGGCGATGTGGCTTCGACTTATGCTGATGTCGACGACCTGCAGCAGGCCGTCGGCTTCAAACCGTCCACCACGATCGAATTCGGGCTCTCCCGCTTTGTCGACTGGTATCGCGACTATTATGGTGCCTGAACTCGACAGGCACCATTGCCGGTGAATGACTCTCATCCAGACCGACGGATTCTTCCGTCCACACCTCGTCCGATGCAGGCATGCCAACTGCGCAACTGTTCTGAATCGCAAGCCCGGCCGATCAGGGCAGCCGGCTGACTCCCATCAGATAGCGGTCACACTCGCGAGCGGCTTCCCGGCCTTCGTTAATGGCCCAGACAATCAATGATTGTCCCCGCCGGCAGTCTCCTGCGGCAAACACACCAGGAATGCTGGTCGCAAACTTTCCGTACTCCGCCTGGAAGTTGGAGCGATTATCGGTCTCCAGCCCAAGCTGTTCGGCAATCAGCTGTTCCGGACCACGGAAGCCCAGGGCCAGGAAGCAAAGGTCCGCCCGCCAGATCTGTTCCGACCCGGGAACCACCGAGAAGGGAGCCCCGTTTTCCGCAGGCTTCGACCAGTCGACCTTCACTGTTTTCAGGGCATGCAGGTTGCCGTGCTCATCTCCCAGAAATTCGACCGTCTGAATACAGTATTCGCGCGGGTCATTCGGCAATGACTTCTGAACATCCTGGGAATAATCGAACACGCTGGCCGCTTCGGCATGGCCGTAGTCGGTGCGATGAATACGAGGCCACTGGGGCCAGGGATTGTTCTTGCCGCGATGCGCCGGAGACTGCGGGACCACTTCGAAGTTGACCAGTCCCTTGCAGCCATGCCGCAGGCTGGTCCCCAGACAGTCGTTGCCGGTGTCTCCGCCGCCGATCACCACCACATGTTTGTCCCGGGCGGAAATGTACTGCCCGTCGGCGTGACTGGAATCGAGCAGGCTTTTCGTATTTGCATGCAGAAACTCCATGGCAAAGTGAATGCCCTTCAGGTGGCGGCCTGGAGTTTTCGCGAAAAAGTCATTCGGCACCGTCGAGCCGGTCGCCAGAATGACGGCATCAAATTTTTCCATCAGTTCGCTGGCAGGAATGTCTTTGCCGATCGTGGTGCTGGTAACGAACTGCACCCCTTCTTCCCGGAGCAGGTTGATGCGGCGATCGACGATCCATTTTTCGAGCTTCATGTTCGGAATTCCATACATGAGCAGCCCGCCGAGCCGGTCGGCCCGTTCATACACCGTGCAGGTGTGTCCGGCGCTGTTCAGCTGTGCCGCGGCAGCCAGTCCAGACGGACCGGAACCGACAATCGCCACCTTCTTTCCCGTCCGATGGGTGGGCGGATTCGGGCGAATCCAGCCTTCAGCCCAGCCACGGTCCACGATATTTTTTTCAATCGTCTTGATCGCGACAGGCGGCTCATGAATGCCCAGCGTGCAGGAGCCCTCGCACGGGGCAGGGCAGACCCGACCGGTAAATTCCGGGAAGTTGTTCGTCTTGTGAAGACGATCCAGAGCTTCCTGCCAGTCATCGTGATAGACCAGATCATTCCACTCGGGAATCAGGTTATGCACCGGGCAGCCTGCGGCCATGCCTGCCATCAGGTCTCCGGTATGGCAGAAGGGAATGGCGCAATCCATGCAGCGCGCCCCCTGCTGCTGCAGAACCTTCAGTTCCAGCTTCTCCGCAAACTCGTTCCAGTCGCGAAGACGTTCCAGCGGAGCCCGTTCGGCAGCCGTCTGGCGGGGATATTCCATAAATCCGGTCGGTTTACCCATGAGTGCAGCTCAACAGTCAATATAAACGAGATGCGGGAATAAGCATGCGTCGGGAAGGAATGCAGACACCAGTGGGCCTGCACTTCATGCCGGGCGGACAGGCCGCAGATCAGACAACCAGTGCGGCTTCCTCGCCGGCCGCTTCCACGGCGGCCGCGGCCTTCAGTTCTTCCAGCGCCCGCTTGTAATCACGGGGCATGATCTTCACAAACTGCGGCAGCGAACGGCTCCAGTTGTCCAGAATTCTGCGGGCGACCGGAGACCGGGTATATTCCCAGTGACGCTGCACAAACTTCCTGAGTTCGGCTTCGTCTTCCGGTTCGCTCACCTGTTCAAAGTCCACCAGTTCCAGATTCGTGTTCAATCGCAGTTCGTCCGTGTCCGGGGCATAGACATAGGCAATGCCGCCTGACATTCCGGCTGCAAAATTGCGTCCGGTCGGACCGAGAACGACCGCCCGTCCGCCGGTCATGTATTCCAGTCCATGATCTCCGCAGCCTTCGACCACGGCACTGGCTCCGGAGTTCCGGACACAGAACCGTTCCGCGGCAATTCCCCGGAAATAACATTCGCCGGCGGTGGCCCCATACAGTGCCACGTTGCCGATGATGATGTTCTTCTCGGCTTCAAAGGTACTTTCTTCTGCCGGAGTGACGATCAGTTTGCCGCCGGAGAGACCTTTGCCGACATAGTCGTTGGCATCGCCAATGACTTCGATGGTCACTCCTTTAGCGGCCCAGGCTCCCAGTGACTGCCCGGCCGATCCCCGCACGCGAATCCGCAGCGTGTCTTCCGGCAGGCCCTCTGGTCCCCAGACTTTCGAAACTTCGTGGCTCAGGGTTGTGCCGAAAGCACGGTCGATATTCTGAATCTCCAGATCCAGCAGCTGAGAGGTCCCTTTTTCGATTGACTCCTGAAAACAGGGAATCAGCAGCTTCTGGTCGAGAGTTTCTTCCAGACCATGATTCTGCTTCTGCGTGCAGTACCGGCCGGCATTCGGATAAGGACTGATCGCGTTGGTCAGCACCAGCGACAGATCCAGATTCTTTGCCTTCCAGTGGTCGATGTCTTTGTTCCATTCGAGCATGTCTGCCCGGCCGACCATTTCATCAATGCTGCGGAATCCCAGGCGGGCCATAATCTGCCGGGCGTCTTCGGCCACCATGAACAGATAGTTCACCACATGTTCCGGCTGGCCGTTGAACTTGTCACGCAGTTCCGGATCCTGGGTCGCCACGCCGACCGGGCACGTATTCAGATGACATTTTCGCATCATGATGCAGCCGATGGTGATCAGCGGAGCCGTGGCGAAGCCGAACTCTTCTGCTCCCAGCATGCAGGCAATCACCACGTCGCGGCCGGTCCGCAACTGCCCGTCGGTTTCGAGCCGGACGCGGCTGCGCAGATCGTTCATGACCAGCGTCTGATGGGCTTCGGCAATCCCCAGTTCCCAGGGAAGCCCGGCATGCTTGATCGAGGTCAGTGGACTGGCCCCGGTGCCGCCGCCGTCGCCGGAGATCAGAATCTTGTCGGCGTGCCCTTTCGACACTCCGGCAGCAATCGTTCCCACACCAACTTCCGAAACCAGCTTCACGCTCACCCGGGCGCGAGGATTCGAATTCTTCAGGTCGAAGATCAGCTGGGACAGGTCTTCAATCGAATAGATGTCATGGTGCGGCGGCGGACTGATCAGACCGACCCCGGGAGTGGCATGCCGGGTGGCAGCGATGATCTTGTCGACCTTATGCCCCGGCAGTTCTCCCCCTTCGCCGGGCTTGGCTCCCTGGGCGATTTTAATCTGCAGTTCATCCGCATTGGTGAGATACCATGACGTCACGCCAAACCGGCCCGAGGCCACCTGCTTGATGGCCGACCGCTTGCTGTCGCCATTTCCCATCGGCTGGAACCGGCGATAGTCTTCACCCCCTTCACCGGTGTTGCTCTTGCCGCCAATCCGGTTCATGGCCACGGCAATGGTTTCGTGAGCTTCGGCCGAAATCGACCCATAGCTCATCGCTCCCGTGCAGAACCGCTTCACAATGGCGGCAGCCGGTTCGACTTCTTCCAGTGGAATTTCTGCACCGGGTTTGAATCGCATCAGCCCGCGCAGCGTCCCCTGACGCTGGCTGCTCTCGTTACACAGTTGAGCGAACCGCTTGTAAGCATCCGGGTCGCCAGCCCGCGCGGCCTGCTGCAGTTCTGAAATCGTATACGGATTCCAGCCGTGCTTTTCTCCCCCATGACGCCAGTGAACCAGCCCCAGATTCGGCAGCACCGGCAACCGGCGGGATTCTTCCCGGCTGGGATATCCCATCTCGTGCCGTCGCAGATGTTCTTCCGCGAGAATTTCGAAGCCGATTCCCCGAATCCGGCTCGGCGTTCCACGAAAACACATGTCGACCACTTCGGGTGCCAGCCCCAGGGCCTCAAAGATCTGGGCCCCCTTGTACGAGGCCAGGGTCGAAATTCCCATTTTGCCCATGACCTTCAGCATCCCTTTGCTGACGGCCTCACGATAAGTGTGGACAATCTTCTCTTCTGTATAATCATCCTTCAAATGCCCATGGCCCCGGGCATCGCGCACGGCTTCAAAAGCCAGATATGGATTGACGGCATCCGCTCCATAGCCTGTCAGCAGGCAGAAGTGATGCACCTCCCGGGCTTCTCCTGACTCCAGCACCAGCCCGATCCGGGTGCGTAGTTCTTTCCGCACCAGGTGATGATGAACCGCTCCGCAGGCGAGCAGTGAGCTGATGGCCACTCGACCGGCATCGCAGGCCCGATCCGACAGCACAACAAATGCATCCCCTTCCGCAATCGCCTGTTCGGCTTCGCGGCAGACACGCTGCAGCGCCGGCAGCAGGCCAGCAGTCCCCTCCGATTTGGACCAGGTGATATCAATCGTCCGCGTCTTCCAGCCATGCTCTCCGTGCAGACTTTTAATCGCCGCGGTTTCTTCATCGGTCAGAATCGGGTGAGGCACCCGCAGCCGGTGACACTGCGATTCTGTCGTCTCCAGCAGATTTCCTTCCGGGCCGATATAGCATTCCAGCGACATAATGACTTCTTCGCGAATCGAATCGATCGGCGGGTTCGTCACCTGGGCAAACAGCTGTTTGAAATAGTCATACAGCAGCCGGGGCTGGTCAGACAGGCAGGCCAGACTGGCATCATCCCCCATGGAATAAATCGGATCCTTCTTGGCATTCAGCATCGGCAGCAGCATGAACTGCATGGTTTCCGTCGTATAGCCGAAGGCCTGCATCTGATTCAGCAGACAATCCGCGCCGACCAGCTCGATGGAACCCTGCGCGGCCTGCCAGTCGTTCACGACATCCTGAAGTTCCACACGCTGATGCTTCAGCCATTCTCCATAAGGCTTGCGCCCGGCGACGGAATGCTTCAGCTCTTCATCGGGAATCAGGCGTCCGGCCTCGAAATCGACCAGAAACATCTTGCCGGGCTGCAGCCGGCCTTTGAATTTGACGTTCTTCGGATCCACATCCAGCACGCCCACTTCGCTGGCCATAATGACCTTGTCGTCATGGGTCACATAATACCGACTGGGGCGCAGCCCGTTCCGGTCAAGACAGGCACCGATAAACTTGCCGTCCGAGAAGGACACACTGGCCGGGCCGTCCCAGGGCTCCTGCAGCGCCGAGAAGTATTCATAAAAAGCACGTTTATCATCTGACATGGCATGATGATTCTGCCAGGCTTCCGGAATCATCATCATCGCCACTTCCTGCAGCGTGCGTCCGGAGTGATAAAGAAACTCCATCACATTATCAAAGTTGCCCGAGTCGCTGTTGTGCTTCTCGACGATCGGGAACAGATCTTTCAACTCGTCGCCGAACAGGCTGGAAGCCAGCGCCCCCTGCCGGGCGAAGGTCCAATTGCTGTTTCCTTTGACCGTATTGATTTCACCGTTATGCGCAATACACCGTAACGGCTGGGCACGATCCCAGGACGGAAAGGTATTTGTGCTGAACCGGCTGTGGACCATAGCCAGATGAGTTTCATAATCCTCATCCTGCAGGTCCGGATAATATTGATACACCTGTTCCGGAGTCAGCATGCCTTTATAGACAATGACCGAGCTGGACAGCGTGCAGAGATAAAATCCCAGTGCGTGGGAATGTTCGCCTTCGCGAATTGAATGGCTCGCGAGTTTCTTAATGATAAACAGCTGCCGGTCAAATGCTTTCTGGTCCAGACCACGGGCGGCTCCGACCAGCAGCATCTCCATCCAGGGTTCGACCGCCGCGGCCGACGGACCGATATTGGCTTCCTTCGGCAGCTGGGGAACTTTGCGCCAGCCCAGCAGAGTCTGTCCCTGCTGATGCACCCGCTGTTCCACAATACGTTTGAATTCCGAGCGCGCGGCGTCATCCTGGGGAAGAAAAACGATCCCCGCCCCGTACTGGCCCTGGGCCGGCAGATCGATGCCCAGTTCGGCGCGGGCGACCTTGCGCAGAAACTTGTCCGGCAGGGCCGTCAGAATGCCGGCACCGTCGCCGGTGTTCTCTTCACAGCCGCAGGCACCGCGATGCGTCATGTGGCGGTTGATGCGGTCGGCATCCAGAATGATCTGGTGCGAGGGAATCCCCTTGATGTGCGCGACAAAGCCGACACCGCAGGATTCGTGTTCGAATTCGGACGAATAGAGACCATGATCGTCCGGGAAGCTGGTCAGCTTCGTCATGATGGTCGACTCTCTCAATTCAGCGTTCAGAAAAATTGAACTCAAAACTCGAAGGGCCGCCGGCACCGGTCAGATTGCCAGGGCAGGCGGGAACCTGAGCCTGAGGATGCATCGAAAAAACGGAGAACTCACACTCTGCAGAAACGCAGGTCTTGCAGGCAGGCTCCCCGTGAACTCGCACGGAGGACTGTTTCCGTCAGACCGGCATTTCCTCTGATTCTGGTCCTGGCGCAGGTCCGAAAATCAGGTCGTCTTGCTGCTCAGCGACTGCTGCCGTGAGAAATCGGCCCCGTCTCCAGGGTCCTCATGCAGAATCTCGACGAACTTCTCCGCGGCGCGGGAGAGGTGTTTATGACGTTTATGCACAATTCCCAGCGGCCGGACGAAGTCGGCGTCGCACAGACGCACGCAGTGCAGCGTTCCGAACTCCAGTTCCCGGCGCAATGTCGGCTGGGGCAGAATGGCAACCCCCAGATCAATTTCGACGGCCCGCTTGATCGTTTCCACGTTGTCGAACTGATGGGTCACATTGACCGAAACATCGGCCTTTTTCAGCAGTTTTTCAGTCTTGCGGCGAATGGTCAGATCGGCCGTAAAGGCCACGAAATCGAGACCTTGAATTTCCGCCAGCGAGATTTCGTCACGCGAGGCCAGGGGATGGCTGGGGGCCGTGACCAGGACCATGGCCTGATCGAGCCAGGGAATGCAGCCGATCTCTCCTCCGTCACGCGGAAATGAAACAATCCCCAGGTCAATTTCATCCCGCAGCAGACGGCCATAGATGGCATCGGGATGAGCGTAGTCCAGGCTCAGTTCGATATCCGGAAAGTCCGCGCGCATCCGGCACACATAAGAGGACATCTGCAGAAGCCCGACCGAATAGATCGAGCCGACCCGCACCTTCCCGGCGACCCGGCCGTTGTGCTGATGCACGGCATCTTCGATGTCGCGGTAATCTTCCAGCCACTTCTGGCAGCGTTCGAAATACACCAGCCCCGCAGCCGTCAACTCGATGGGACGCTTGGACCGGTCCACCAGCGTCACCCCCAGATCATCTTCCAGCTGCTGCAGCGCCTGGCTGACCGCAGGTTGCGAAATCTGACGCGCCATCGCCGCCTTGGAAAAGCTGCGATACGTGGCGATGTCACAGAAGATTTCGGTGTTGCGAAGATTCACTTGATAAGCAATTCGAATAAATCCACCAGAAGTTGATAAGCGAGATTCTATTTGCAGAGTTCCAGCCCGTCAAGAAATCAATCCTCCCCTTGCCACAATTCTTGGAAATTCGCAAAAAGACCTTCAAAACGGGGCTTTTTTCTCCCTACCGGAGCGAATCTTTTTGACGAGCCCCGGCCCGCCAGACAAATCACAACCTGTTACCATGCAGTGCATGACACCAGACAGAGAACAACACTCCTCCGGCGTGCCCCCCTCCTGATCCCAGAAACGCCCCAAGCGGCGTCCCCGGCAGAACGAAATTCTGCCGCCCTCGCGCAGCAACTGGCCCAGGCATCCTCTGGGCCTGCCGCAGCCGTCCATCCCCCCTGGCCACGAATCTGCCCGACGTACTGGATCAACCGGGCCTCCCTCGTCACACTGTCCTCCCGGAAGACGGCCGGACATCACAGGTCGCAATCGCTGAGACGGCAAACTCTTTGTAGTGATGAATTGAGTGACGGAATATGAATCCCACGACGGTCATCGGACTGGAAGTTCACGTTCAGCTGCAGACCCGAACAAAAATCTTCTGCGGGTGCGCCAACCGGTTCAATCCGGATGCCCCCAACACGCAAACCTGTCCTGTCTGCCTGGGGCTGCCCGGGGCTCTGCCGGTGATGAATGCCACGGCATTTCAGCTCGCCCTGACCACGGCACTGGCACTGAACTGTGAAATTGCGCCTTTCACGAAATGGGACCGCAAACAGTATTTCTATCCTGACCTGCCCAAGGGCTATCAGATCAGCCAGTACGATCTGCCGTTCAGTCAGCATGGCTGGCTGGAAGCCACAAACGAAGCAGGCGAACGCCGGAAAATCCGCATTCTGCGGGCACATCTTGAAGAAGACGCCGGAAAGAACATTCACGATGAATCGGGCCGGGGAGGGGACAGCCAGGTCGACCTGAACCGGGCCGGAACACCACTGCTCGAGATTGTGACCCAGCCGGATCTGCGTTCCGCTGCCGAAGCGAAATCCTTCCTCGAAGAAATTCATCTGCTGCTGACGTTTCTCGGCGTCTCCGACTGCAACATGCAGGAAGGGAGCCTGCGCTGCGATGCCAATGTGAACCTGCATCTGAACGATGGCAGCGGAGCGGCGACCCCGATCGTGGAGATCAAAAATCTGAACACGTTCCGGGGTGTCGAAGCGGCCATTCTGTTCGAGGCTGACCGTCAGCTCAAAGAATATCAGGCGACCGGGCGGAAGCTTGGCGACCCGGGCATTGAAAAACAGACCCGGGGCTGGGATGCCGGCCGGGGATTGACGTTCTCCCAGCGGGAGAAAGAAGAAGCGGCCGATTATCGCTATTTCCCTGACCCTGATCTGCTGCCAGTCACCGTCGCGGCCGAACAGATTGCCGAAATTCGGGCCTCCCTGTGCGAGCCGCCTGCCCAGCGCCGGCGGCGGTTTGAAAGCGACCTGAACCTGTCGGCTTATGATGCCAATGTGATTGTGCAGCAGGGAGCCGCATTCGCCGACTACTTCGAGCAGGTTTCCACCCTGTGTGGCGATTCCAAGCAGGCCGCCAACTGGGTCACGCAGGACGTGCAGCGGGAACTCAACCAGCGGCGCGTGAACATTGCGGAATTCCCGATTTCGGCTGACCTGCTCGGCGCATTGCTGCAGCGGATTGCCCAAAAACAGATCACCGTCAAAAGCGGACGAGATCTGTTTTCAATTCTGCTGGAAGAGGCCGACAACGAACGCCTGATCGACGTTTCTCAAATGGATGCTCTGATCGATGAACGCGGGCTGCGGATCATTGAAGATACCGGGGCGCTCGATGCCGCGATCACGTCAGCCCTGGCCGAAAGTGCCCGGGCGATTGAAGATTTTCGGTCAGGCAAACAGCAGGCCCTGGGCGCCGTGATCGGAAAAGTTCTGAAACAGGTCAAAGGCGCTGATGCCAAGTCGGTTCGGGAGATGATCCTGAAACGACTGGAATCATAGAGCAGTTTGGCCGTTGTTCTGTCATGCCTGGGCGTGAATTCGCAGGGGGTGATCGAGATCTGCGCGAAACAACATTGACAACGCCGTTCGAGAATCAGAACCGGCCAGAGCAGCGGCAGGGGCCTGGGTGCTCAGACGCGGCGATCACAGGCCCACACGATCACAGGCCCGACAGACTTCAGGGCTGGACTTCCAGTTCCGCGGCAGGCAGGCAGGCCATCGTCGAAACGAGCCCTTGCGATTCACAGTGTGCCCGATAGCTTTCCGGCAGCTTTTCCTGTGTCTCGGCATCCCATTCCAGGATGACTTTCATTTTGCCGCCGGTTCCGGAGGTCTCCAGTACGGAACCGGTCCAGCCTGCAATGGACAAATCCGGAAACTCCGGCATGGCGACACCTTCGGTCACCTTTACTCGTTGTCCGGGGGCCGGTTTGGCGCTTTTTCCCCTGGGCATTACGCACTTGCGGTCAGAGCCGCACCTCCTGGGTTAACAAGAATTCCCCGCGAGACAGCAAGGTAACGTCCCGGCGCAGCTGACGTCAATTCGGTCACCATCGAACTTTCAGCCAGACGACAAGAAACCCTGGCCCATGCAGCCGGCCCTCATCTGAGCCTGCATAGCCCGGTTTCACCTCCTGCATAGCCCGGTTTCACTTCCTGCATAGCCCGGTTTCACTTGAGGAAACGCCGCTCACCGGATGACGGAACGCGGCCCTGACCGGAGCGATGCGTCCTGAACAGGCCGCGTCTTTTCTGCCGGCGTCGGCATGGCGCGCGCCGCATCAGCGACGAATGCCGGCCTGTTCGGCGGCGGCAATCTCTGCCTGCCGGGTCTGAAAAGTCTCCAGCATGGTGGAATCGACCACGCAGCGAAAGCCGTTGTGGTAACTGCTCGAAGCCACGTCACCCCGCCCCCGGGCGCGGGTCCGATATCCGGTGCAGTTGTTGATATTGCACAGGAAGGAACCTCCCCGCTGCACGCGAACCACGGTGTCCGGCTGGACCGGATCAAAGCCGGCCTGCGGTCCCTGCGGATTCCGGCGCGGGGAATACTGGTAATAGTCCGTGGCATACAGATCGGAACACCATTCCCAGACATTGCCGGCAATGTCGTAGAGTCCCAGGGCATTCGGCGGAAAAGACTTCACCGGCGAGGTGTTCAGGTGTCCGTCTTCATTCCTGCGTTCTGTCGGAAATTCTCCCTGCCAGAAATTGGCCATGTATTTTCCCTGCGGCATGAACTCATTGCCCCAGGGATATTTGATGTCCTGGCCGCCGTTGCGCGCGGCATATTCAAACTCCGCCTCGGTCGGCAGGCGTTTGCCGGCCCACTGGCAATAGGCCACGGCATCTTCCCAGGCAATATGCACCACCGGGTGATCCCAGAGTCCTTCCAGCGAAGACTTCGGGCCGTCAGGATGCTTCCAGTCGGCACCGTCCACAATCTTCCAGACCTGATGCTCCCAGCCGGGCCGGTCGCGCACCAGTTGCGTGCGATTGAATGCCGGGTTGAAGCACATCGACCCGGGGTTGATGACGTTTTCCTGAAAGCCCGAGACATTCACCCCGCGATCTGCGAAATCCTGCCGAGTCAGCTGTCGTTCCGCAAAGGTGACATAGTTTGTCTGATCGACGAAACGCTTGAATTCCCGGTTGGTCACCGGAGTGGCATCCATCCAGAAGCCGTCCAGCTCCACTTCATGGGCCGGGTGTTCATCGAGTTTGATCCGGTCGGGATTTTCAGAATTCGGGGCCAGATATTCCGGCGTCCCCATCACGAATTCCCCCCCAGGCACCCAGACCATGCCGGGCGGTCGTGTGGCCGGTTCGTTCACCACCAGGCCGCTGCTGGCCGTGCGGCCCACAAACGGTGTGGTCAGAACCGCTGCGAGCAGGGTGGCACACAGCATCAGACTTCCGGTGATCAGCAGATAAAGTCGCTTGGGCATAGGCGGTCTGCACCGACTGGAATCCAGTCTCTGATCGAAGGGTCAATCGGAACGGCCCTGAGGAGGATATCGGCCCAGGGACTCGTCTCACCCGGGCAGGGAATGCGGCAGGGCAGGACCTCAATCCGGCTTCCCGTTTCGGCCAGCGCCTGAAAACTGCAGGCACCGTCCTCCTGAACGCCTCCTGTGAAAACATTCCCTCAAATCATACCCTGCCAGAAACAGGGAGTCATGTCCATCATCCCAACGGCCCTGCCAGTTTCGAAAAATTCGACAAACGGCAAAACAGCCGGCAAACCTTCAATAGAACGGCCTGCCAGGAGAACGGCCTGTAAAACTGCCGGCAGGAAAGCAGAACGGGCTCATTCCCGCGACGCACGATTCGTGCCATCGGATGTGTCGCCAGCGGGCTGACGGTCCAGTGCCGACAGCAGCAGATCGACGGTGCGCGCGGTGGCTCCCTGCTGACTCAGCACGATCTGCTGGGCCCGCTGCCCCATCGCCTGAGCCTGAGAACGGTCGGTCAGCATTGTCCGGACAAAGAGTTCCAGCTCCTCCGGATTCTGCACAGTGCAGGTCGCCTGCGACTGGGCGAACAGCTCGACCACCTGCCGGAAGTTCCAGGTGTTCGGACCATGACAGACCGCCGCACCATAAGCGGCCGGCTCCAGCATGTTCTGTCCGCCGCGGGGGCCAAAGCTCCCGCCCACAAATGCCACATCGGCCATGCCCCAGCAGGCTCCCAGTTCCCCCACGGTGTCGAGCAGGCCCACCAGCGGACCGGTTCCCATCGGCAGAATCCCTGGCTGGGAACGCTGCAGAACACGCATTCCACGCTGACGGAGCAGAGAGAGAATCGCCGGCCCCCGTTCCGGATGGCGGGGGACAATCACCAGCCGCAGCTGCGGCAGCTGCGAGAGCAGTCTCTGGTACACGTCCACGGCATAGTCTTCTTCCGGCTCCGAGGTGCTGCCGGCAATGAACACCAGCTCGTCCGGCTGCAGCTGCAGCCAGTCCCGCAAGGCCTGTGTCCGGGGATTTCCCCGATCGGTCACCACCCCGTCAAACTTGATGGAACCGGTGATCGAGATGGACCGGGGATCGGCTCCCAGACTCAGAAACCGGTCCCGGTATTCGGCCGACTGCACTCCGATGCGTGAAAACCGCAGCAGCAGTGGTTCAATCAGCCATTTCACACGAGAATAGCCCCGATGACTGCGAGGACTCAGACGCCCGTTCACAAGCGCCACGGGGATCTGCTGCCGGGCCGCCTCCCGCAGAAAATTGGGCCACAGTTCCAGTTCCACCAGCACCACCAGATCCGGGCGCACGCGCCGCAGCGCCTGCCGGACTGCCCAGGTGAAATCGAGTGGTAAGAAGGCGACGGCATGCTCCGGAAATTTTTCCCGGGCCACGTCGAACCCGGTTTCGGTGGTCGTAGTGATCAGAATCTGCAGGGCAGGGGCCCGTGCCTGCAGACAGGCCAGCACCTGCCGCAGCTGCATGACTTCTCCCACGCTGACGGCATGAAACCAGATCAGCGGGCGTTGAAAATCCTGACGGACCGGCAGTGTTCCGCAGAGTTTCTGCGACCAGCCACGGCGATATTTTCCGACGCGAATCCGCTTCCAGACCAGCGCTGGAGACAGGACCAGCAGCAAGACGGCATAACACAGATTGAGAATCTGGCCGAGCAAGATCGTCCCTGATTGGCGCGGAATGAACGGGGCAGACAGGCGGCGAACACCGCACTTCAGTCCTGGTGCCTGGCTGGAGAATCAGACTGCCGAAAAATCATACTGCGCAAGGCCAGATTTTCGACAGACAGGTTTTTCCCGCCGCCGGCCGGGTGTCTTGCCAATGCCTTGCCGATATCCTGCCGTTCCTTTCCGATGAAGTCCCCAGGCGGAAGGACACAAATGGCCTCATTCAGGCAAGAATTTTCAGGCAAGAAGTCCGCCTCTGAAGTGGGCCCGGATCAGCAGAATTCCTGGGTGGTCGGCTTGATGACCAGATCCGGCACATGCGCCCGAGGAGGCAGCTGCGCAATGGCGACAATCATGCCGGCAATATCGGACGGCTGCAGAATGCGGGCCCGATGCTCGGCACTGACCGGAACCGGACGGGCATCCAGAATCGGGGTTTCCACCTCGCCGGGATACACATTGGTCACACGAATGCCATTGTTGCGCTCTTCCAGCCCGACACAGGTTCCCAGCGCGGTCATGGCAAACTTCGAGGCACTGTAGGCGACGCCTCCCAGCAGACTCGCCCGCAGTCCTGCCACCGAGGAAATGTTCACAATCAGGCCGTCTTTACGATCCCGCATCTGGGGCAGCACGGCATGCATGGTATTGAATGCGGCCGTAGCATTGACCTGCATCAGCTTGTCCCAGTCTTCCGGAGCAAGTTCGGTCATCTTCCGTTTCACGATATTGATGCCGGCGCTGTTGAGCAGAATATCCACCTGTCCGAGAGTTTCGGTGGCCCAGGCAATCAGCTCATTCGCCTCTGACCGCACCGAAGCATCGCAGGCCCGGATCTGGATCGGGTGCTTTCCGGTCCCTTTCGCGGCGGCGGTCTGAAGTTTGTCTTCACGGCGGCCTGCAATGGCCACCTGACATCCGGCCTGTGCAAAGGCCAGAGCACAGGCTTCTCCAATTCCGGTCCCTCCTCCGGTGATCAAAACAGACTTCTCGGCAAGCGCCATGACACAATTCTTTCTGCGTGCTTCGTGATGGAAAGCCGGGGTAATCGCATTGCCGATCCCCTGACGGCTGGACGGCATTGTTTCCGGGAAAAATCCTGTCCGTCAATGCACCAGCCCCAGGGGGAGGTGTGTCCAGAACCGATACGGTCGTTTATCCTGACCGTTTCGTTCAAGTCCATTCTGCCCAGGAACTCTCAGAGCAGTGTCACGCGAATTTTCGATCGAGGTTGTCCAGAAATTGACCCAGGCCGGTTTCACGGCGTACTGGGCCGGGGGCTGCGTGCGCGACCTGCTGCGCGGTGTTGAACCCCATGACTTCGACGTGGCGACCAATGCCCGGCCGGAGCAGATTCGACAGATCTTCGGGCGAGGGCGGACTCTCGCCGTGGGCGAAAATTTTGGCGTGATGATTGTGCTGAGCGAAAAGACACGGCACGAACAGGTCGAAGTCGCCACATTCCGCCAGGAGGGAGACTATCACGACGGCCGACACCCGGGCCGGGTCGAATTCTGCACCGCGGAAGAAGATGCCCTGCGAAGAGACTTCACCATCAACGGCATGTTCTTCGATCCGCTCCATAACATCGTGCATGACTTTGTCGGCGGGCAGGCCGACCTGTCGGCAAAAATCGTGCGGGCGATCGGAAATCCGCGAGACCGGATGACCGAAGACAAGCTCCGCATGCTGCGGGCGGCCCGGTTTACGGCGGCGCTGGGATTCGAACTCGATCCGGCCACGGCCGAAGCCATTGCCGCTCTGGCCCCGGAACTGCACGTCGTCAGTGTCGAACGCATTGCCCAGGAAATGCGGCGCATGCTGCTGGCTCCACAGCGCGCACTGGCCATGCACTGGCTGCTGGAACTTGGACTGCTCGACCAGTTTCTGCCGGAGGTCAGAACATTTTCGTTCGACATCCATCCAGAACGGTGGACGCAGATTCTGACCATCCTGAAACATCTGCAACTCACCCGGTTCGAGCCGGCGCTGGCCGCACTGCTACGGGATGTTCCGGTCGGGGGAAATGAATCGTGTTCCCCTCCCTCCGGCACCATTCGCGCCATCTGCCAGCGGCTCAAACTCTCCCGGGAGGAAACCGACTGGGTTTGCCAGCTCGCCAGTCAACGCGGCATTTTTCAGACTCTGCCGCTCGCTCCTGCTGCCCCGCTGAAGCGGCTGGCCGTGCACCGCATGTTTCCTGATCTCTTTCAGCTGGAAAGAATTGCGGCAGAAGTAGAAGAGCTGAATCTGGAGCCCTTCACGCAGGTCGAGCAGAAACTGGCCGGCTGGTCGCCGGAAGAATTGAATCCGCCGGCACTGCTGACGGGGCGCGATCTGCTGAAACTGGGACTGAAGTCCGGACCTGAATTCAAGTTATGGCTCGACCAGATTCGCGATGCCCAGCTGAATGGCGATATCAGAACTTCCGAGCAGGCCCGGCAACAGGTGCTGCACTGGGCCGGACAGCCGCAGCCTGAGCCGCAGCCTGAGCCGCATTCTGAGCCGCAGTCTGGAACGCAGTCTTAGCCGCAGTCTGATGGAGCCCCTCACATCACTGACCCCGATCTGTTCGCCGCTCGAAAGCCTCTCACTTCCGTAGAGACTGCATTTCTCCGGACTTGGGGACCGTTGACCTGCAACGCAGCACCCGATAGGCTTTGCGGTTCCGATGGTCTCCGGCTGGGGACACGGAGGATGTGAAATCAGATTCACGAACGCGAAAACACGCTCTGGAGGGGAAGATTTTTTCCCTGCGAGTGGATCGCGAAATGTTGTCTCAGGGATTTTTCCTCTCTTTTGGCGAGAACGATGGGTCGTATTGAAAGATCGCGTGAAATCGCACGGCGGCGGACGCGCAGAGTGAAGTTGAAGAAGCTGCGTGCCCGGTTTGCTGTGGCAAAGACCGAAGCAGAAAAGACAGCTTTGACCGAAAAGCTGCACCGCGTCAGCCCGTTCGCCACTTTCGAGTAATCGGCGAACGGCACGGGCCTGAGTGGATTTGTGCTGACGGCCGGTCCTCGCGAAATCAGACATGCAACAGGGGCGCTGTGCGTCCCTGTTCTCTCTTCATGCGCAGTCGGTGCCCTCACAAAGCAACACGCCTGCATGTTCTGGCCTCCGCCCCCGGTTCGAACTCCTGCGCGACAGGTGAAAGCACAGACCCGGTGGCATTCTGATGACTGGCGTTCTGGTCAGCCCGGTCGTAGACTTCACGCAGCGGCCCCGGCGAACATGTAAGAACCACTAACAAAACCTTCCGCGATCCGCTCGCGGAAAGGAAATTCTCATCATGTGAGAGGTTTTGTTCGCGGCTCTCAATGTTCCGGACTGGTTCGTCTGCATACAGCCATGAGCGGGCGGGCCGCAGGCCCCATGCTCGAATTGACTGAATGGTCCCGGTTCGGAAGCCGGCCTGTTCCAGAGGATCATCTTCCAGGGGGGTCATCTCCCTGGTCTCCGGAGAACCGGATTTCTTCTTAATGCAGGGAGGGGAAGTGACAGATTCCCTGATCCTGGCAGGAGTCTACACATGACTGCCATGCGAAAAATGCTGACCATGACCGGCATGCTGCTGTCCGGGTTCTTTTCCGGGTTGCTGGTCTCCCTGCCGTCTCCCCTCACAGCCCAGGCGGCTGAGCCAGAGCCGGCCGTTTATGAACTGAGAACTTATGTCTGCGAGCCTGCCCGGCTGGCGGATCTGCAGTCGCAGTTTCGTGATCACACCGTCAAGCTGTTTGCCCGGCATGGCATGCAGGTCATCGGCTGCTGGACTCCGCTGGAAGGTCCGGCCGCTGAAACCACGCTGCTGGTGCTGCTGGAACATCCCAGCCGCGCGGCGGCGACCAGTGCCTGGCAGGCCGTGATCCATGATCCGGAATGGAAGCAGATTGCTTCGGACCTGGAAAAAAATCAGGGGCGTCTGCTGGCCAGACCGCCGGAATCCGTTTTCCTGACTCAGACCGATTACTCGCCCCGCATTGGCCTGCCGGTGGCCGGCAAAGTCTATGAATTGCGGACCTACACGGCCCCTGAGAGCCGCCTGCCGGATCTGAACACCCGCTTTCGCGATCATACGATGGAGCTGTTCCGCAAACACGGAATCGTGAACTTCGGCTACTGGACTCCTGCTGATCCGCCGCGTTCGGAAAATACGCTGATTTATCTGCTGGAATATGACAGCCGGGAATCAGCCCGCACTGCTTTTTCAGCATTTCTGGCCGACCCGGTCTGGCAGGCAGCCCGTGACGCTTCTCAGAAAAATGGACCGCTGACCACGAAAAGGCCAGACTCCCTGTTTCTGAAGCTCACGGATTTCTCGCCGCATCAATAATTGCCGCCAGCAACACGCGCGCAACAGAGGACTCGTTCCAAAGCTCACGCACAGGGGCTGTGAACGGTACACGTAGGGTGTGTGAACTGCGGAATTCGGTCAGTCTGGCCGGCGCGATTTCGTTCTGCCGGATTCATCGCCGGAGAAAACGGGGCCCATCTCCCGAGCCCTCCCAACGGTCGGACCAGCAAGCCAGGTCAGCAGGGCAGGGAACCGGTTGCAGACTCTTCTGGTGCTGGTGGCGCTTGCTGATGCCGTCCCCGGGGAATAGAGTGCTCAAGTCCGAGTCGCCTGCCGGAGTTGCGCCTTGCGTCAGGATCGTTCCCACTTTTGATCCTGGAACAGAATTCATGGATGCAGGGTGCCCGGGTGAAGTGGTCGGACCCCAGTCATTTCTTCCCGTCATCAGTCAGCAGACAAGGTTCGCGTCCGTGGCCGATCCCGATTCCACTGATTCCTCCGCTGAACCGGTCTCCCCTGTGACGGATTCGACGCCAGAGCAGGCGCTGGACTCGTCTGGCACCTCGCCGCTCCCCGAGCAGGCGACGCTGGAGACGGTCGCGAGCCCTTCCGATGACGAACTGCCGGACTATGAAATTCTGACGCCGGAACTGCTCGAGGATGAATGCATTCGGGGCGACGTCATGCTGCGCTGGGCGGTCGTGCTGCTGTCGGTGCTGCTGGGCTGGACTCTGCTGACGGAAACGCCGTTGCTCGTGAATATCCGCAGCGGCGAATGGATGCTCTCGCATGGATTCCTTCCGCCACGGGTCGATTCTTTTTCTGCCACAGCCGCGGGGCGTGCCTGGGTCAATCTCAGCTGGCTTTCCGATCTGACACTGGCCGCGGTCTATCGCGCGGCAGGCTTTGGAGGCCTGTCGGTGCTGTGCGCCATGACGGTCGGGCTCTCCTTCTGGATTCTGTCCCGACTGAATCTGCCCGGCATTTCGACCTGGTGGAACTCCACCTGTTCCGCCCTGGCCCTGCTGGCCCTGTTTCCGGTCTTTCAACCGGGCGAGTCGACCGCCACCGTGCTGGGGCTGTCGGCACTCATGCTGCTGCTCGACCGACTGTCGCGCGAACAAACCGCGGCTTCTGCCTGGAAACTGGTTCCCCTGTGCCTGCTGTGGACCAACTTCGACAGCCGCTGCTGGCTGGGACTGCTGATACTGCTGCTGTTCGTTCTGGGCGAACTGATCTCTGGAGCCTGGTCGCATCCGCTGCGGCGCCGGGGAGTGATCTGGGCCGGTGGGGCCCTTGCGGCCGGGCTGCTGTTATCTCCGTGGCCGTTTCAGCCGGCCCTGCAATGGAAAACGGCCTGGCGGACCGAGTTTGAAATCCGGGAATACCTGGGAATCAGCGAGTTTTTTCACCGGCTCGACTATACGCCGCTGCATCCGGCATTCTGGCGGAGTCTCGATGTCTTCGTTATTCCGGTGGCGCTGCTGTTTGTCATCTCCATTGTCACGCTCATCCTCAATGCCCGGCGGGTTCAGCTGGGCTGGCTGTTCGTCTGGCTGGCCGTCAACGGGTTGAGCCTGGCCTATGGCGATTTTGTGGCCTATGCCGCCATCGTGAATGCCGCCGTGGCCATTGTGTGCGGGCAGGACTGGTATCGAAATTCGTTTTCCGTGGATTACTCCATCACCACCTGGAATGTTGTCAGTTCGCGTGCCGGACGGGCGGTGATGGTGCTGGGATTTTTCCTGCTCGCTTATCTGGCCGTCAACGGGGCACTCATGGGCCCGCAAGGACGTCGGATCGGGACCGGCCTGGACCCGCGCTGGGAACAGCGCATCGTGAGCCTGCGTGACGAAGTCCTGCCGCATACCTCGTCGACCCGCAACTTTCCGACCCTGCCGATGCAGGGAGACCTGCTGATCTGGCTCGATCACCAGCCGTTTGTCGACAGCCGCATCGGACTGTATGTTTCCGGCGAAACCAACCTGCTCCAGCTGCATCGCGACACCCGCGCCGCCGTTTTTCCGGGAAAGGATGCCGAAGCCGATCCGGAACGGGTGAAACTCTGGCGGAACGTCTTCGCCGAATACGAGGTCAAAGATGTCTTCGTGCGGCTCTGGGGAATCACTCCGGCCTATGGAGCTTTTTTCCAGCTGTTTGAACAGCCGGAATGGGTTCTGACCGGACTGGGCAGCGCCGGAGCCAATCTCACCTGCAATCTGCCGGACGATGCTGCCCAGCAGGCCCATCTGAAGAAGTATGGCCTGCAGGATTTTGCACAGCTGGGATTTCGTCCTGAGACAGCCCCGCAGGTGCTGGATCTCCAGGCCATCTGGCCGTTGCCGGCCTCGAAGTACGACCGCTGGATGATTCAGAAGCTGACCGTCGCGCCTTCGGCATCGGAACTGGCCCGGCACTACATGGCGATTCTTCAGGAATCCGGGCATCCATATTCCGCACAGGCGGCCGCCGGACTCTGCCTGCTGGCCCAGCGCAGCGCCCGGCAGGGAATGCAGGCCAATCCCAACGATCCGCTGGCCTATCGTATTTTCGGAGATGCCGCGCAGATTCTCACTCAGGTGGAACAGTCGCAACTGGGCGATTCCAGTCAGCAGCCGCCTGTCCCCATGCTTCGCACGCAGATTCTCTCCTCGGCCTTCTCCTCCGTGGTGGCCAGTCAGGACCAGCCGACGGATCTGTTCAACCTGTTTCAGCTCCTGCTGTCGGAACGGTCTGTGGATACCGCGCTGAACGTGCTGGATCGATACGATCGAGCCGCCGCCCTGCATCCGGAAAGCCGACTGCCGGTCGAACGCCGGATTCAGCTGGAAACTCTGCGCGGTCAACTGGAAGAAACGGTCACGGCAGCCCGGGAAGAGGTGGAAAAAGGCCGGGTCCAGAACCTGACCATGGTCGAACTGGCGGCAATTGCCATGTCGCGCAACTGCCCGCACCTGGCCCTGTCGATTCTTGAACAGGATCTGACGCAGCTGGCCGCTGATCCCCAGGTGCAGCTGTTCTATGCCACGCTGCTGCTGGGCAATGGACGGCTGGAAGATGCTTACGATCAGGTGGAATCACTGCAGGCAAAGCTGCACGGTCCGCAGGGAAACCAGATGCCTCCTTACCTGGCGTCCCAGTTGCGAAACACCACCATCCGTCTTGATCTGGCCGTGCAGAACCTGCAACGGGTCGTGAAGCTCTCGGACGAAGAGAAACAGGATTACTGGAAAACGGCAATCCGCACCCTGCTGGAAATGCCGTTCGGCAGCATGCAGTTTCCACAGCAGATGATCCTCTGGCCGGCACTGGAAACACGATTGACCTATTCCGCGGCGGTCGAAATTCCGGAACGCTGGGCCAGCGTGCAGCTGCAGGCGGCGCGGGCGGAAATTCAGCTCGGACAACTGAAAGCGGCGGAAACTCGACTGAAGCAGATTCTGGATCAGGTGCCTGAGTTTTCTCAGCGCACCGTGGTGGCTTTGTACTGGACCGGCCTGTCAGGCCAGACATTTGCGTTTCCGAAACCACTGCCGGAGCTTCCGGTTTACCAGCGGTCTGAAAAAACTTCTTCTGAGAAGTCCTCCAACACACCGTCCGGGAAGCCTGCCCCCGAGAATCTGGAGATGCCGTTGCCTCCAGATTCTCCGCCGTTGCCGGTCCAGCCACCGACTCCTTAAGAATCAGAAGCGGTAAAGTCAGAACGGCTCAGAAGAGTCGCTTTTTCCAGCACCTGTTTTCGAAATCCTTGCAGCCGCAATGCCCAGAGCAGGGGAACGGCCATGGCAACTCGACAGGCAATGCCGGCACGTCAACCTCCAGATGACGGGTCTGCCGACCTCTCGCGCCCCGGCCTGCCGCGCGCGCCGGCTGTGCCAGTGGCCTTCTGTCTGGCTGCCGGCATTCTGATGCAGCAGCAGCTGGAATTCCCCCCTGGTGTCTGGCTGATTCTGGCCTGCCTGCTGCTGGCAGGCATCGCACTGGCTGCTTTCATGCAGCGGGGACTGACCAGCCGGTTTGCCCGTCCGCTGCTCGCTCTGGTCCTGCTGTGTGGCGGCTTTCGCGCTGCCCTGGAATGGCAGATATTTCTGCCGAACCGCATTGCCGACTGGAGCAGTCTGGAACCGCGTCCGGTGCGCGTGCAGGGGACTCTCGCCACGCCGGTCGCAATTCGAGACCGGGAAGTGGGGCCGCACCTGCCGTCATGGATGGAACTCGATCATTCGCTGGCGGTGCTGCAACTCACCGTCATTGAGTCCCGCGGTGTCTGGAAGCCTGTCAATGGACAGGTCCGGATTGATGTCACCGGGCATCTGACACACGTCGGGGTGGGAGACCGCATCGAAGCACTCGGCCAGTTGTCGCTGCCGGCCCCCCCTGGAAATCCGGGGGAATTCGATTATGCCCGCTATCTGAAAATGCGCGGGATCGATGCCCTGCTGCGGGTCGAACATCCGGCTGCCATTGTGAAGACCGGCCAGTCGACACACTGTCTGGACTGGCTCGCCCGGCGTCGGGAATCGTTTCGCGGCACCTGCCGACAACTGCTGCTGGAAGAACTTCCACCGGCCAAAGCGGGTCTGGCGGCCTCCCTGCTGATTGGAGACCGGTCCCGGCTCAGCGAGTCCGACCGCGATCTGTTCGCCGAAACCGGCATGACGCACCTGCTGGCGATCTCCGGCATGAACGTCGGCGTCTTTCTGATTCTGGTGATTGTCTGCTGCCGACTGCTCGACCTGTCGCATCGCACCTCCATCATTCTGCTGATGCTGACGGCGCTCGGATTCATCTGGATCGTCGAGCAGGAATCCTCCGTGCTGCGGGCCGGCATGCTGACACTGCTGGGTCTGTTCGGCATGCTGTTGAAACGGCCTGTCAACGGCTGGAACATGCTGGCCGTCTGCGCAGCGGTGCTGCTGCTCTGGCGGCCTGGCGACCTGTACGACATTGGAGCGCAACTGTCATTCCTGGCAGTCGGAGCCATTTTCTGGGCGATGCGAATTCCCTGGCGTCAGCTCTGGCGCAGGCAGGACGCCTTGACCCCGGAAACCGTTTCGCTCCCCTGGCGCTGTCTGCAATGGGGGCTCAGCCTGACCGGCGAAGCCTATCTGATCACTGGAGCCATCTGGCTGGCCACCGTTCCGCTGGTGATTGCCCTGTTTCATCTGGTGGCCCCGATCGGGCTGCTGCTCGACCTGATTCTGGTCCCGTTTTCCACACTGGTGCTCTGGCTCGGTTATCTGCTGCTGTTTCTGGGAGCACTGCTGCCGATCACCCGGCGCGTGCTGGCTCCGCTGTTCAGCTGGAATCTGCAGATCATGCTGGATCTGATTGCCTGGGCCCGCGATCTGCCCGGCAGCCATTTCTATCTCAATGCGCCGCCTGTCTGGTGGACGATCGGCTTTTATGTGTGCCTGGCCGGCCTCTGGTTTCTTCCGCGACACACGATCTCGCAGGTTGTCACGGCAATTTCCCTGCCGGGATTCTTTCGGCGAACGCAGGCCTGTTCGACATCTGAAACACCACACTGGGGCCTGCGAGGGCTGGCCTGCTGGATGATTCTGGGACTGCTGCTGCCGCTGCTCCCGATGCAGACTGGCCTGCTGCAGAGCAGCCCGCTGCGCTGCACGTTTTTCTCCGTCGGACATGGACTGGCCTGTCTGCTGGAGCTGCCGGATGGTCAGACCGTTCTTTATGACGCCGGCACCATGGGAGATGGACGGCGGGCATTGCGGGCCGTGGATGCCTGGCTCCGCATCTCCCGGAAATCCTGCCTGAACACCGTGATCGTCTCGCATGCCGATCATGATCACTACAGCGGCATCACCGGGTTGCTGCAACGATATCCTGCCGGAAAGCTGGTCCTCACCCCGGCCATGCTGACCGACAGCCAGCCGGCAATTGCCCAGCTGTGCGAAACAGCCAGTCAGGCCGGCACCAGGATTGAACTGGTCGGTGCCGGCGACACTTTGCACTGGGACAGTCCTCCGGGAAAAACCGGGGAACTGCGGGTGCTGCATCCTGTCCCGGGCGTCATTGATCGGAACGACAATGCTAACAGCCTGGTCATCTCCGTTGACTATGCCGGCCGTCGGATTCTGCTGACAGGCGACCTCGAGCCCCCGGGGCTGGACCGCCTGCTGAAGACCCCGGCACAACGGTGCGATGTGCTGCTTTCCCCTCATCATGGGGGACGGGCATCGAATATTCCGAAACTGTATGCCTGGGCACAGCCGGAACATGTCGTGATCAGTGGACGGGGAACCGATATGCCGGCCTGGTCTCAAAAACTGAAGACGGCCCAGATTCATCACACGGCGCTGGCCGGGGCCACGACATTTGAAATTTCGGCAGCCGGACGCCTGACCGTCCGCGAGTTCCTGAATCCTGCCGGGCCGCAACGTGCTGATCGCAAGACGCTGGCCGCATCGGCACACTGACTGAAGGCTCCATTGGCCGAATGACCCGTTTTCAGAGACGCTGGCCAGACCGAATCTGCCGCCCCCGCAAGGACTTCAAACGGCTCCGCGCGGGCGAGTCTGATTCCGTCTTAATCCCTGACTCGAGATGTGCTATTTTTTCGTCACCCCTGAATGGTGACAAAAATGGGGGCACACTCAGAGCACTGCATTTGTCGACTGCGTCTGTCGGCTGTGCCTGCAGGGTGTGATCCAGATTCCAGTCAGCTCTGGTGGCATTGCCGGACAGGGATTCCGCGGATGCTGCCGGCTGAGTTCCCTGCAGAAATTCATTGGCCAGATCGCTATGCTCGGTCCGACTGAAGGCTGGTACACCTGCATGACGCTGCTTGCCCTGATCGGCACAGCAGTTTACTTCTGGCGCGGCATCATCCATGCGCTGGGTGTTGTGACAGCTTTGAGCTTTCTGGCTCCTGTCTGGTGCGAGATCAGCTTTCTGGGGCTGCCGTTCAACGTGCAGACTTCGGCTGCGATTCTAGGGCTGTTCTTCATGGCCGCCACGGCTCCCTGGAAAATCTATACCCGAATCGTCTGGCTGGATGGCGTGGTCGCCGCCATGGTGGTGCTGCAGGTGGCCGTCGACGTGTCACATGGAACCCAGCTCATTCCGACCTGCTTCGCCGCCTATGGCGAATGGGGCCTGCCGTATGTCGCCGGAAGATATGCACTCCGTGATGCGGAAGCGGCCCAGCTGCTGGCGATCTGCATCTGCTGCGTATTGATTGCCATGGCAATCTTGGGGTTCTTTGACGCCATCACGCACATCAATCCCTGGGAAGTCCTGTTCGGGGAACGACCGGAAGAAAGTTTCTGGCGGAAATATCAGCGGTTTGGCCTGCGGCGAAGTTATGGCCCGACACTGCATCCGATTTTCTTCGGGCTGCTGGTGCTGGCCCTGTCTCCCTGGCCGCTGGCTCTGCTGCGCTGGGCCAAAACCCCGGGAGAAAAGCTCCTGGCGGTGGCGGGAACAGCCAGCCTGTCTGGCGTGCTGGCCTGCGTCTCGCGAACTCCTCTGGTCGGCATGCTGATTTTTATCAGTCTGGCAGGCACAATTTGGTGGCGATGGTCGCGCTGGCTGATGGTCGCCTGCACCGTGGGAGTGCTGCTGCTGGCCTTCACCGACACGGAAGAGATTGTGCGGATCTTCGAAAAAGTCGGGGGAGAAACAGGTTACCAGCAACCGACCCATATCCTGAATGGAGAAGAGATTGAAGTCAGCAGTGCTTCCGGCCGGCTTCTGATTCTGAAGGTCTTCTGGCCGGCCCTGAAACAGGCCGGCTGGATGGGATATGGCTCGGCCGCAGTGATCGACTTTCCTCCGCGGGTGCCGGGCCTGCCCAAAGATGATGCCAGCCGCAAACGGCTCGGCCTGGTCGATAACGCCTTCGTCCTTTATGGATTGCGATTTGGATGGCTGGGAGCTTTGACCTTTACGACCCTGTTTGCTGTTGCGGCAGTCACCGCGTTCACCAATTCCTGGGACCGATCCATGGGAACACTCTCAGGCGTTCTGGGATCGATGGTGATTGCCATGGCCATTTCATTGCTGACAGTCTGGTTCAGCTATGACATGGGCTTCGAAGTTCTCTGGTCCATGGGGACCATTGGCGGCCTGGCGGCAATCAGTCGCCGGAACTGACAGGGACACTCTCATGTGCCGACGTCCGGCAGGTCCTGGGAAAAAGCCACCTGCTCTGAACCGTACCGCTGAGAATGAGGATTCGCGCCCATTCTAGATGGGGCGATCCAGCATGGATTGCGCTCCCTGAGCGGCGGAGTTCAGCTCCGCCGTCTTCACATGCATCGATCGAGTGGGACAGTCCGTCACACACTGAAATTCCACGCCTTGCAGTCGGTCACATCCCGAATGGAGACCACATTTCCCAGTCAGCCACACCGGCGGGACTGAATCCCGCCGCTCAAAAGTGATAAATTCACTGATCCGGAAACCACTCAACGCGGATACCGGAAAGAGCCACCGGCTCTTATGTGGCGAATTCGGTTTTGCGGTAATAGTCGGCCGTCGCCCGCAGGCCGTCGCGCAAGGCCACCTGTGGTTCCCAGTCCAGCACCCGCCGGGCTTTGGTAATATCCGGGCAGCGCTGTTTGGGATCGTCCTGCGGCAAAGGAGCGCGTGTCAACCGGGATTTGGAACCGGTCACTTCCAGCACGGCTTCGGCCAGTTCGAGCATGGTATTTTCGACCGGGTTGCCCAGGTTCACCGGCCCGATTTCGTCATCCTGGTTCATCATCCGGATGAAGCCTTCGATCAGATCGCTGACATAGCAGAACGATCGGGTCTGCTTGCCATCGCCATAGATCGTCAGATCTTCCCCGCGCAATGCCTGCATGAGGAAGTTCGACACCACCCGGCCATCGCTGGGATGCATGCGCGGGCCATAGGTATTAAAGATCCGCACGATGCGCACATTCACCCCATGAGCCAGGTGATAATTCATGCACAGCGATTCGGCGACGCGTTTGCCTTCGTCGTAACAGCTGCGCGGCCCGATCGGATTCACATGGCCCCAGTAGTCCTCCGTCTGAGGATGCACCTCGGGATCGCCATACACTTCCGAGGTGGACGTATGCAGCAGCCGGGCACGGCAGCGTTTGGCCAGCCCGAGCATGTTGACCATGCCCACAGTCGAGGTTTTGATCGTCTTGATCGAGTTGTACTGATAGGCCACCGGACTGGCCGGGCAGGCCAGATTGTAAATGTAGTCGGCCTCGACCACGAGCGGATAAACAATATCGTGCCGGATCAGTTCGAACTGCGGATGCCCGATCAGATGACGAATGTTTTCCTTGCGGCCTGAGAAGAAATTGTCGACACAGATCACGTCATGACCATCGGCAATCAGACGATCGCACAGATGACTTCCGAGAAAACCTGCACCTCCGGTGACCAGCACATTCGACATAGGTTGAACTTCTGAAATCCAAAGGAAAAAAGAGGGGAACGCTCCTGAGAGCCGGAAACACCCTGCCTGCAGGTCCGTCCGGTTCAGACCCTCTGGCGCAGACGATCCGGCACAGACGATCCGGCACAGACAGTCCGGTTCAGACAGTCCGGTTCAGACAGTCCGGTTCAGACAGTCCGGTTCAGACAGTCCGGTTGAAATTTCCGATTCCGATTCCGGAATACTGAAAACCGAGCCGGGCCAGCCTGTTGACATCGTAAAGATTGCGCCCGTCAAAAATCACCGGCGATTTCATTTTATGCAGAAGGTAATCGAAATCCGGATTTCGATACTCATTCCACTCTGTGACAATCGCCAGGGCTTCTGCCTGGTCAAGCGTATCATAATGATGTTCGTGATAGGTCAGGGCCTCTCCCAGCACCTTGCGAACATTGTCAATCGCCACGGGATCATGCACATGCACATCGGCTCCGGCATCGATCAACCGGCGCAACAGCTCGAGTGAAGGGGCCTCGCGGATGTCATCGGTTTTGGGCTTGAAGGCCAGCCCCCAGACAGCAATCTTTCTGCCTTGCAGCTCTCCGCCGAAATGCTGGCTGAGCTTGTGAAACAACACATGCTTCTGCCGGATATTGACGGCATCCACGGCATGCAGCACCGAGGTTTCGAAGCCTTTTTCCCGCCCGGTGGCCTGCAGGGCGCGCACGTCCTTGGGAAAACACGAGCCTCCATATCCCACGCCGGGAAACAGAAAGGCAAACCCGATGCGGGCATCGTGGCCGATTCCGCGCCGCACATCATTGATGTCTGCCCCGACGAGTTCGCACAGGTTCGCCATCTCGTTGATGAAGCTGATTTTGGTGGCCAGCAGGCAGTTGGCCACATACTTGGTCATTTCGGCGCTTTCCAGCCCCATTCGCAGAAACGGGTTTTCTGTCCGCAGAAACGGCTTGTACAGCTCGTGAATCGTGTCGGCGACTTCCGGCTTCAAAGTTCCGACCACCACCCGATCCGGCCGCATGAAATCATCAATCGCGCAGCCTTCTTTCAGGAACTCCGGGTTCGAAGCCACGTTGATATCGCGGCCGGTCAGTTCGTCCAGCCGCATTTTGACCAGCCGGTTGGTTCCCACTGGCACAGTGCTTTTGACAATCACAATGGCATGTTCGCCCAGCAGAGGCGCAATGGAATCAGCCGCGCCCATTACATATTTCAGATCGGCCGAGCCGTCTTCATCCTGAGGGGTTCCGACGGCGATAAAAATGCAGTCTGCCCGGGGAACACACTCTGCAGGACTGGCCACGAAGTGCAGTCGGCCGGCCGCGACATTCCGTTTGACCATGTCTTCCAGACCGGGTTCATAAATCGGAATATCACCGGCACGCAGCCGTTGAATCTTCTTCGCGTCGATGTCGACACAGGTCACATCGTTTCCACTGTCCGCCAGGCAGGTCCCAGACACCAGGCCGACATAGCCGGTCCCAATCATGACTAAGTTCATTGTCTGTCAATCATTCTACGTTTGTCAGAAAGAGAGAAAGTCCCATCCACACGTCAGTGGTCATGCCTGCCGGCCCAGGAACCCCGCAGACCTGCCGGTCGATCGACCGGCCTGCACCTGGTCTTCGCCGGCATCTGCACGAATCCGCCAGACCTCCCAGCCTTTCGCAGCACCAGAAATCCCCCCAGTGGCTTTGCCCAGCATTTTCTCTAAGCGCGTTCCTCTCCACAGAGCATATTTGATCAGCGGAGTCAAGCGAATCGCGTCCACGATCGAACTCATTCAATTCTGAAAAGGACCGATGTCAACAAATAGGAGAGTCAAAAAAATCGCCTGACAGGACAACTTAGAACCCCTCACAAAACCTTCCGCGATCGGCTCGCGGAAAGGAAATTCTCATCAGGTGAGAGGTTTTGTTCGCGGCTCGGAATATGCCATTCTTCACAGAAGGGAATCAGCGTTGTTTCAGATACCATTGGTAGGTGGATTGAATTCCATCACGGAGTGGGATTCGCGGCTTCCAGCCGAGAGCCGCCAGCTTACTGGAATCCATCAATTTGCGAGGGGTGCCGTCCGGCTTCGAGGTGTCGAAAATAATGCGACCAGAATAACCGACGGTCTCCTGCACCAGTTGGGCTAAATCTCGAATGCTGATGTCGCTGCCGAATCCCGCGTTGATCTGTTCCGGGCTGTCATAGTGTCCGGCAAGAAAGACGATTGCATCGGCAAGGTCATCGACGTGCAAAAATTCACGAAGCGGCGTTCCTGTTCCCCACACGACAACCTCGGGGGCATCGCTGATTCTGGCTTCGTGAAATTTGCGAATCAGGGCTGGCAGAACATGCGAGCTCTGTAAATCGAAATTGTCCCCTGGCCCGTAAAGATTTGTCGGCATGACCGAAATGGCATTCATACCGTATTGCCTGGAGTAGGCCTGGCACATTTTGATGCCGGCGATTTTCGCAATGGCATACCACTCGTTCGTTGGCTCGAGCGGACCGCTCAGCAGCGCAGACTCCAAAATCGGCTGGGAAGCATGCTTCGGATAGATGCAGGACGAGCCGAGGAAGATCAGTTTTTTGACGCCAACGTGATAAGCGCTCTCGATGACATTCGTCTGAATCTGCAAATTCTCGCGAATGAAATCCGCGGGAAACGTGTCATTGGCGAGGATGCCCCCCACCTTGGCTGCCGCCAGAAAAACGTAGTCTGGACGTTCCCGCTGAAACCAGTTATTCACCTGGGCTTGTGAGCGAAGGTCCAACTCCTGACGGCTTGGCAGCAGCAGATTCGCAAATTCAAGCTCCTGCAGGCGTCGAACAATCGCGGAGCCGACCAGTCCCCGATGGCCGGCGACAAAGATCCGATCTGTTTTATTCATGGTAATTGAAAGTCCTAAAGCCCGCCTGGTGAACCAGTTCATCCCGTTTGGCGGTCTCCAGATCAGACTCAACCATCTCGCGTACGAGCTCAGCAAATGATGTGCGTGGTTTCCAGCCCAGCTTTTTTCGTGCTTTCGTGGGATCGCCTAGTAATGTTTCGACTTCCGCTGGACGGAAGTAACGAGGGTCCACCGCAACAATGCACTTGCCGGTCTCTGAGTCGATTCCTTTCTCGTTGACTCCCGATCCCTGCCACTCGATACTGAGTCCTAAATATCCAGCAGCGGCATTCACAAAATCTCGTACCGAATGCTGTTCACCAGTGGCAATGACATAATCTTCCGGCTCATCCTGCTGCAGCATTAACCATTGCATCTCAACATAATCACGGGCATGCCCCCAGTCGCGAAGCGCATCCAGATTGCCCAGATAGAGACAGCTTTGCAGGCCCAGTTTAATCCGGGCCAATGCTCGTGTGATTTTACGCGTTACGAAGGTTTCTCCCCGTACAGGGGATTCGTGATTGAAGAGAATTCCGTTGCAGGCAAACAGTCCGTACGATTCCCGATAATTCTTGATGATCCAGAAGGCGTACAGTTTCGCCACACCATACGGAGACCGGGGATAGAAAGGAGTTGTCTCTGTCTGCGGAACCTCTTGCACCAGACCATATAATTCGGACGTCGATGCCTGGTACAGCTTCGTTTGCTTTTCGATCCCCAGGATTCGGATCGCTTCCAGGAGTCGCAGCGGCCCCAGGGCATCACAATTCGCTGTATACTCGGGGCTCTCGAAAGAGACAGCCACATGGCTTTGTGCGCCAAGGTTGTAGATTTCGTCCGGCTGCACCTGCTGAACAATACGAATCAAATTGGTCGCGTCAGTCAAATCCCCGTAGTGCAATACCATTTTACGGTCGACATCGTGCGGGTCTTGATAGAGATGGTCGATGCGATCCGTGTTAAAAAGTGAAGCCCGCCGCTTAATGCCGTGGACCTCATATCCTTTGTTCAGCAGAAATTCCGCCAGATAAGCTCCGTCCTGACCGGTAATTCCTGTAATCAGTGCTCGTTTTTTAGACACGGACCCACCTTGGTTTTAACACGGGTATCTCTTCACATTGTTGAGAACTTGCCCTCTTTGAATAGGCTCTCATGGACCGTTGTGGCAAGTCTAGCGAATGCAAGCTCGATCGAAAAGCAGGGGGGTCTATTACAGTCATTGTCCGCTCCGAAGAGGCGCAACCAATTCGGATTGGAACTGGCTGAGAATTGCGTCTCGTCCCAGTTTTTCGACCGCAATCTGCCGGCCCCGGACTCCCCAGGCCCGGCATTTGTCCGGGGCAGACAGCATTTCCTTCAGTGCGGTGGCAAATGCGGTCGCATCTCCCGGGGGAACCACCAATCCCACTTCCGAAACCACCTGGTAGACCTGTGTCCCAGGATTTGCATTGGCCAGAACCGCACGTCCACTGGCCAGCATTCCCGTTAACTTGGATGGCATCACCAGGTCTGCTGCATCGGCCCGCTGTGGAAGAAGATGAATATCCGCCAGATTGAGCAGATCGTTGAGTTCTTCCAATGGCTGCACCGGCAGCCAGCGAATATTCTCCAGGTTTTCTCCCAGCAATTGAAGCTGTTCATGTGCCGCGCCCGTTCCACAGAGCACAAAGACCAGATCCCTCCGGTCTTTCAAAAGGCGCGCCGCTTCAATCACAATCTCCAACCCCTGCTTGGCCCCCATGTTTCCGGAATACAGCGCAACGGAAGCCTCCGCAGAAAGACCGAGCCGCGACCGAAATGACGATTCCCGGTCCAGGGGGAAAATCTGATCAACATCGACCCAATTCGGAAATAAGATATTCCGTGCAGACTCCCCCGTTTTGGAATTCAGCTTTTCCAGCATCTTCTGGGAAATGGTCGATCGGATATCAAACCGCTTTGTCAGCCATTTTTCGATCCCCGTGATCACACCCTTGAGTCCAGGGATTCGCACCAGCCCGAGATCAAGAGCGACATCGACTTCGAAATCCTGCACATGGAGCCAGGCTTTTGCTTTGCTCAGTCGCGCGACCATCAGAGCCGCCGGAACACAGGAAAGGGGAGGCTCAACCACGAAGACAACATCCGGGCGCCAGAAAATTCGCATCAGTGCCACGGGCCAGCTCGTCAGAGCAAAAATCATAAGATACAGAATCCGGGAGATCGCCCTCGGACGACGGGGGATCCAGACAGGACACCGGGTGATCTGAACATTCTGCCAGATGTCGTTCCTATACCGCCAACTGCAATAGCCCGGATGGATTTTCCATTCAGGATAATAGGGAACAGAACAGACGACCCGAACAGAATGACCTTGCGCAGCCAACCACTGGGCCATTTCCCCGGAATATTTACCAATCCCCGTCTGCTCTGGCCAGAAATTCATCGAGTAGACAAGAATTTTCATTGATAACAAAGCCCATGCCTTGAAGACCCAAAACTGTCCCCGATCATCCAAGTCCTCTATTCACGAAGAAACAGATCGCTGGCACAAATATGTTAGGAATCAATCGAAATCACAAGAGGCGATACCACGCTGTCAACAAGTTGATGCGACAGTCAATTGTCGCGCCTTCCCGCTAACAGGCAAAATGGAGCAGCATCCCCCGCATGGGAAGCGTCCATTTGAAGGGCCTCATGAACCTGGTCATCTTTCGACAATAACAATTCCGCCAGACACGAGCCGCCCTGACCGCCGACTCTGATAATGAAAGCACGTCTGCCGGACATCAGTCATTTCCCGGCTGCGCGGAAAATCAGAGAAGACCGCGATTTCGTTCTGCAAGTGCCAGGGCAACATCGTGATCGACCATCATCCGGACCAGCTGGTCGAAATCGACCTTGGGAGCCCAACCCAGTTCGCTGCGGATTTTACCGGAGTCGCCTCGCAACAAATCGACTTCCGCAGGACGAAAAAATTCCGGATCGATGCGGATCAGCCTTCTGCCATCCGGCCCGATTCCAACTTCATCCACTCCTTTTCCCGACCATGTGATCGGAAGACCTGCCTGGGCAAATGCCTTTTCGCAAAATTCCCGAACCGAATGCGGCGCGCCCGTGGCCATGACGTAGTCGACCGGTTCCGCAGCCTGCATCATCCGCCACATTCCATCCACGTAATCGCCGGCGAAACCCCAGTCCCGGCGGGCTTCGAGATTTCCCAGTGTCAGTTCCTGCTGACTTCCGGCTGAAATCCGTGCTGCCGCCAGAGTGATTTTCCGGGTCACAAACATCTCCCCGCGCCGGGGCGATTCGTGGTTGTACATGATTCCGTTCACGGCAAACAGATTATAGGACTCCCGATAATTGATTGTCGCAAAGTGTGCAAAGACCTTCGCGACGGCATAGGGGCTGCGCGGATGAAACGGCGTCCGTTCCGACTGAGGAGACTCCACGGCTTTTCCAAACATCTCCGAAGATGAAGCCTGAAAGAAACGGGGACGCAGGTCGAGTTCGCGAATCGCCTCCAAAAGACGAATGGTTCCCATTCCGGTCACGTCACAGGTATATTCCGGGATGTCAAAAGAAACTTTGACATATGACTGCCCACCGAGGTTATAAACTTCGTCCGGGCCGACAGCCTTGAGAATATTTACCAGTGATGAAGAATCCCCCAGCTCCGCAAACGCCAGATGAAAACGGGAATTCTGCTGCGAGCCACCCGGCAAAAGATGGGCAATTCGGGAGGTGTTCAGGGACGAGGTTCTCCGGACCATTCCCCAGACTTGGTAGCCCTTGGCCAGAAGGAATTCCGCCAGATAGGAGCCATCCTGCCCCGTAATTCCCGTAACGAGCGCGGCTTTTCCATTCGAAGGGGGCACCGGAAGAGGAGAAGAGCCGATTGCCATGATTGTGATATCGCTCTGAACTGGCCGGAAGAGTGTCGTTCCCATCCCCGCGAGGATCGAAATCGGCCCGTGCTCGCGCCGCGTCAGATACAACCGGTCTGAGGGCCGATGTGACCCAGTTCAGGCGTCAATTTCCAATGAGATTCCGATCGGTTCTGCAGCAGCCCAGCATTCCTTGCGAGGGCTGCCCTGACCGTTGAAAACCTGCGGTTTCCGGAATTCTAATGATGACAATTTTCGAGCCTTCTTCAAGCCATTTGATGAAATTCGGGAGTGTCGATGTCGGCGGAAAAGCGTAGCGCCTGTCGGGGAGGGAATTTCAGCCAGAAAGTGCAGCGCCCAGATGTTCACCTGCTCTCAAGTCTTCAGACTTTGGGGTTTTCAGCCTCAATCGTCTGAGAACTGGCAGCGGGGACGGGGGGGACACGGACATGGAGCAATGGGCGGAAATTCTCCGCCGGGTGCTGACGGCTCGTCACCGTTCACCGGTTGGAAATTGGTCTTTCCTGGATTGGCAGGATCTGCGACATCAGGGGGGGGATATCGTCTCCGCCGATCACGCCTGAACAGTTGGCTGCCTTGCCTTTCGAGGCCAGAGTGGTCGTGGAAGCGATCATTCAGCACGACGAGCGGAGAATCTCTCAACTGGAAGCAGAACTCGCAGGGTTCCGTAAGTCCCTGCAGAACTCGTGACTGTCACCTGGGTCGCAGCATCCGCACGCCAAAGTCCTACCGACACGCCAGAAGTCGAAGAAGAACCGCGGGAGCCAACCGGGGCATCAGCAGTACGAGCAGCCGCTTGTTCCCACTAAGGACTGGACGTCGGTCGTGACAGTGAGTCCCCAGGCCTGTCGACACTGCGGGATCAGGCTCACTGGAACGGATCACAACCCGCTCCGGCATCAGGTGTGGGAATTGTCCCTGATCCAGCCGATCATCACCGAATATCAGCGGCATCGACTGACTTGCTCCTGAGCTTACGGGTTTTGCTTGGCCATTTCCCGTTCAATTTTCAACTGTTCTTCGGTCATCTGTTCCGGAGGAGTATCCGGGCCATCCGCAACTCCTGACAAGTTATTACCACACCCAACAGCCAGAACCCCAAACGTATAGGCCACCAGATAGAGTCGCAGGAAGGACTTCATTGTGGAATTTCTCCTCTGTAAATGCGTGCCGAAAATGAGCCACAGGACTCACTCCTGTGCTTTTTGCCGTGACGGGAAAAGCTGCTGAAATCTCAGTTGCGCATCAATTTTTTGGCCTGAAGCAGGCTTGCCCCGCAGATGGGGAAGCCATCCGTTTTAAAACCGTCCGACGCGGATACCGGAAAGAGCAATCTACTCTAGTACTCGCCGATGATGTTTCCGTCCGACATATCGCCCAATGCCGGCCAGGTCATATTGACGTCAATGCTGTCGCCAATGAAACGCACGGACCCATCCGCCATCAGCGCCTGCACCCCGCCAACATGCAGGCTGCGGGCAGCGGAGTTGGCGCGGTCGGTATTCTGTCCACAATCCGCCATCGCCGAGTTGGGACCGACATAGGTATTGAAGAATGCCTCAAATGGAAAATAGGCATAGAACCAGGAATATCCCGATACATAAGTGGAATTGGTCTGCTTGGGCGTTTCCGCAGTGCAGGGAGCCCGATCTGCGGTATCATTGGTATTCGCGCGATAGAACCCAATGACGCATTCCGAAACGGCCAGCGTGTTCGAGGTTCCGTCCAGAATGTCGCGAATTCCATAGCAGGTATTCTGCACGAAAATCCCCCGTTTGGGAGTACCGCCGAAACGGGTGGTTGCTCCAATGCTGCCCACATAATTCGTCGGGGCATAACCAGTATTGGGAGCCTGTCCGGTCACCCGGGTGCCGTCCAGCAGCGTCCAGGCGACACCGCCGGTCCCCGGGTCGCTGGGGCACCGGAACGCAGCGATTTTGATGCGACGCGGGCCGGGCTGGCCATTGATACGTATCGTTCCGTCCCCCGTTGCCGTCGGTGGTGCCATTCCCCAGATTCCAGTCGATCATGTCATAAACGGCCACCTGATCAATGTAAGGCAGCAGACGAGGCAGCCAGCCGATGTTCCCGGCCAGCCAGGTATCACCGCTGCTGATGAACGTCGAGGCCTTCCGTACCCGTCCCATCGGGAACATGTCATAGACATCGTGGTAATTGTGCAGAGCCAGACCGATCTGCTTGAGATTGTTCTTACATTGGCTGCGGCGAGCGGCTTCGCGCGCCTGCTGCACGGCTGGCAGCAGCAAAGCAATCAGAATCGCGATGATGGCAATCACCACCAGCAGTTCAATCAGCGTGAATCCGCGTTGACGTCGCGCGCGTCCCCGCTGTGGAATTTTTTCCAGCATATTCGCCTCGTCCATGTGATGAAGAAATCAGAAGGATCGAACGATCCAAACTTATTGCCTGACAGGCACCCCCAAAACAAGGGGGCGACAGGGAACGAGAACGGAACATTGCATTCCATCCTCAGATTACCGACAGAATATCTCTGTTTTTTTGATCAAACAATACTCATGCGTTTTTTTGTCAGGCTTATTTCAAATCTGATTGATCCGCCGGAGTGATTCCAGAAATGGAAAAGCGAAAACACCGGCTGACGCGACGTGCCCTGCAAGCCCGGGAAGACAGCAGATCCCGGGAAGACAGCGACCGGCCCAGGACAACCTGAAGACTGTTTGTCAGTGATTCCGGGTGCGCTGGTCTCTCAAACCGGCATCACCAGCCCAGAGACATGTTGGTCTCAATCGTCTTCTGCGCTTCATGCAGATCGCAGCCGGTCTCGTGCATGTACAGCCGAATGGCATGCACCTTGTCCCCGGAGGCCTTCGAAAGGCAGTCCCGGGCGGTGTCGCACGGGTCGCTGACCGTTTCCAGTCCCAGCAGGCGTTTCGAAATCACCCAGACATCGCGGGGACGCTTGGTCACCCGAATGATTTCCTCTTCCGGGTAATGCTCATGCGCGAAGTCCCGGGCTTCCGAGTCGCTTTCCGCCCAGCCGATCATGATGTGGGCACTGGTTTCGATCTCAAACAAAGGCATGTTTCACGCTCCAGGCAGGTGACGGAGACAGCGGACATTGCACTGACTGCGCAGAGGAATGCACTGAAATCTCAAAACAACACCGACAGACGCGGCGTCCTCCGAAATCTCAAAAATGCACCGGCTCCCGCGGCGTGCTCTGAAATCTGCTGATCCGACACGTTTTGAAATCCCAGGTTCCGAAATCTCACGCGTTATTTGACGACGCGGCGAATTTCATCGATGGACGTGACGCCACGAATCACCAGCCTCAGTCCCTCTTCCAGCATGTACAACATGCCTTCTTTGCGTGCTTCGTTGCGAATGGACGACATGGCGGCATTGTCGCGAATCATGTCTTTCATGCGCTCATTCAGCAGCAGCATTTCGTAGACGCCGATTCGACTATGATAACCGGTGCCGCCGCAGTTTGGACACCCATTGCCTTTTTCCGGCGGACGAAAAAACTCCTTGATCTTGCCGGCCGGCAGGTTGAACTCTTTCAGCAGGGCCGGAGGGGGCGCATAGGACTCCTTGCACTGCGGGCACAGCCGCCGGGCCAGCCGCTGCGCCAGAATGGCCGAGACCGCCGTCGACAGCATGAACGGCTCGACGCCCAGGTCAAGCAGTCGATACAGCGCGGTAATCGCATCGTTGGCATGCACCGTCGAAAACACCATGTGCCCGGTGTTCGCCGCCTGGCAGGCGATTTTTGCGGTTTCCTCATCCCGGATTTCCCCGATCATCACCACGTCCGGGTCCTGTCGCAGAATACTGCGCAGCGACTGGCCGAAGGTCGTTCCCCCTTTGGTGTTGATCTCGATCTGGGTCACATTCTGCATCTTGTATTCGACCGGATCTTCGATCGTGATGATGTTCTTCTCATACGCATCGAGTTCGTTGATTCCGGCATACAGCGTGGTCGACTTCCCCGCTCCGGTCGGACCGCAGACCAGCAGCAGCCCGTGCGGCTGGTTGATCACATGCGTCAGGCCTTCCAGCACCTGCTTGCGCATTCCCAGCTGAGCCAGACGGCTGACGGAATTCGACTGATCCAGAATACGCAGACTCACCTTTTCGCCATGTCGGGTCCCCTGCGAGGCGACACGAAAATCAATTTCGCGGCCTTCGATCAGGGCTCCGAAACTGCCGTCCTGAGAGCGGCGGCGTTCGGTGATGTCCATGGCGCACAACACCTTGATGATGTTCGTCACCGCATCGCCGGTCGATTTTTCAAACGGCTCGGCCGGAAACATCACCCCGTCGATACGCAGCCGCACCGAGAGTTCTTCATCTTTCGGTTCCAGATGAATATCGGTGGCGCGGCGCAACAGGGCATCGTAGATGAGTTCTTTCGCTGCGACATAGCCCTTCGACGATTCGACCTGTTTGGAACGGCCGACATCCTTCTGGCCGGTGCGCGACTTCCCGATGAACGTGATCGGCGGTCCGGAATGAGCATCCACATGCGATTTTCCGGACAGATTGATGCCGAACCGCGCCAGCTGCCGACGGGCCCAGCCCTCCAGGTGACTGGGAGTCATCACCTGCCGGTTGGCCGGCACATGCCGATTGCGTTCCCAAATGTAAAAGCCCAGCGGACAGCCGATCGCCAGCACCATGCCGCCCAGTCCGACCGCAAATGCCGGCGAGATCAGCAGCAGGGGAAAGGCCAGTGTCCCGCAGCCCAGCATCAGGCTGTTCCAGAAATCCGGCCGGACTTTCAACCCCCGGCTGTCTTCATGCACCCAGTTGGAGTAATAAATCCAGAAGCAGAACATCAGCAGCAGAAACACCAGCTTCCAGGTCGCCAGATAGAACCCGGCCTGCGGTGCCATGGTGACCCGCAGAGTGGGATGATCCGGACGCGATGGAACCATGTTTCCCCGCACGAACGGGTCAGGCGGATTGGGATACTGTCCGAATCCCTGCGCCAGAACCGGAGCAGGAAAGACCGGCTGCGCCATGGCCTCGCGCGGCAGGCTCAGAATTCCCCCGATCAGGCCGCACCACACCAGGGCCGACCACATGACACTCTGCATGGAAGAAACGCAACGATTCAAGAAAGTGCCCGCCATTTCTGGTTCGTATCGCCCCTGCTGAACTTCCCGCCATCCGCCGCGCCACGCGGGACGGCCATTTTTGCGCCGGCCTTTGAAACGGCAGATCAGAGAATCGACGGGCCTTTGACCTGAATTCCCTTGATCATCATTTTCAGTTCTTCCACGTTGGGAGAAATTTCAAAAGCATCGGCCCGGCTGATCATTTCCCGGGTGACGAAGGAATACAGCGAGTCATTGAACAGCTGCATGCCTTCTTCCTTTCCAATGCGGATGGCCGAAGCCAGTTTTTCGTCCTTGGCTTCCAGAACCAGTTTGCGCACAGTCGGGTTGAAGAGCATGATTTCGACAATCGGCACGCGCGACGGCTTGTCGACAATTGTCTTCAGCAGCTTCTGGCCGACAATCGCCTTCATGTTCATGGCCATGCTCGCGCGGATCGCGCTATGCATACTCTGCGGGAACAGGTCGAGAATACGCTGAATCGTTCCCGGGGCACTGGAGGCGTGAATCGTTCCATACACCAGGTGACCGGTTTCGGCCGCGTGAATGGCCGTTTCGAAGGTTTCCATGTCACGCATTTCCCCCACCAGAATAATGTCGGGGTCTTCGCGCACCGCGTGCTTCATGGCGATATGAAAGTCGATCACGTCCTGGCCGATTTCCCGCTGGTTGATCAGACATTTGTCGGCGGTGTAAACGAATTCGATCGGGTCTTCGATCGTCAGCACATGCTTGCGGTAATGCCCGTTGATCCAGTTGAGCATGGAGGAAATCGTGGTCGACTTGCCCGACCCGGTCACCCCGGCCAGCAGCACCATCCCCTGATCGTATTTGCACAGGTCTTCCATGATCGGCGGCAGGAAGAGCCCTTCGAACGGGGGAATGGAGAGTTCGATTTTTCGGGCGCACAGCCCGGGCTTGCCCAGCTGCTTGAACAGATTCACGCGGAACCGCCAGTTCACTCCGTCGCAGGGAACCACATGCGAAAAGTCGGCCCCGCCGTTCTGTTCCATAATCCGCTTGTTGCGGTCATCCATGACTTCATAAAACATGGTCCAGAGCTGCTCGGCCGTCAGCGGCGGCATCTGCAGTTCACGAATCGCGCCTTTGATCCGCAACATGCAGGGTTTGTCGGTCTGCAGATGCATATCCGAAGCGGAATGCTTGATCTGCAGCCGGAACAGTTTATTGATCTCCGGCTCCGGGGCGTCCTTCACAATGACCGGAGGCCCTTTGATCTCGGCCTGAGTATCGACACCTGCGGACTTGGATGATCCGTGCGACGACATAGATTGCGTCCTGACAACCTGGACGGCTGCCAGCCTGAAGGGACAAATGAAAAGAAGGGGGCATCCCATGCGAATCCAGGCCATCACCCGCCTGAAATCACTCCCGTTCAGTGTAACAACCCCAACTGCACAGGCCAAACCGATTCGCCTGCCGGAGCCTTCCCGAAACTTCGACTTCAATCCCTGTCCGGCCATTCCAGTCCGGGCCGGTCTTCTCACGGCCGCCTGCTGCCTGAGCCTGCTGCTTTGCAGCGGGTCGCTGACCTGGGGCGGCGACTGGCCGCAGGTGCTGGGCGCTGATCGCAACGGAATTGCCGGACCTGATGAACAGCTGGCCCGACACTGGCCCCGGGAAGGCCCGCCGGAAGCCTGGTCCCGGCCGGTCGGAAGCGGACAGGCCGGCGTGGCGATTGCCGGCAATCGGGTCTTTCTGTTTCATCGGGAGCGCAACCACGAAATTCTGGAAGCACTCGACCTGGAAACAGGAGAAACGATTTTTCAGGATTCCAGCCCCACGACATTTCTGCCCCGGTTCGGTACCGCCAATGGTCCGCTGTGCGTGCCGACCGTCAGCCAGGGACGTGTCATCACGTTCGGAGCACAGGGACTGCTGACATGCCTGAATGCCCTGACCGGCCAGAGAATCTGGCAACGGGACACCCAGCGCGATTTCCGGGCCGATGGAGGCGATTACGGAGCCGGCAGCTGCCCGCTGGTGATCGATCAGCATGTGATCGTGAACATTGGCGGCCGCAACGGGGCCGGCATTGTCGGTTTTGATCTGAACACCGGGGCGACCCTGTGGAAAAGCACCAGCGAACCGGCCAGCTATTCCGCACCGGTGCCGGTGAATATCGAAGACCAGCAGCTGGCCATCATGCTCACCCGGTACAAGTGCCTGATGCTGGATCCGAAGTCAGGTACGACGCTGTTTGAATTTCCATTTGGCCGGCGTGGGCCTTCCCGGATCGGAGCCAGCCCTTTGATTCTGAAGGACCGGCTATTTGTGACCGCGAGCGATGGCGTGGGAGCAATGTATGCGGAATTCGACCTGTTTGGCACCCGGCCGCTGTGGGCAGGCGAACGCCCGATCGCCGCACAAACCTGCACCCCCATCCATCAGGACGGGTTTCTGTATGTCATCAACGGGCGCGATGACGTTCCTCCGGCCGATCTGCTGTGCGTGGAACTCGCCTCTCTGCACTCTCCTCTGAGAATGGACGAAGCTCCGCCGGTGCGGGCGACCGGAAATGCAACGGCCGTGAAGTGGATTGAACATGACTTCGGCCCGGGCACACTGCTGATGGCCGACCGGCTGATTCTGGCCCAGAAAACAGATGGAGAGCTGTTGATGTTTTCCCCAAAACCAGAACGGTATCAGCGTCTGGCGCGCTGCCGTCCGCTGAAAGGTCCGGTGAAAGCCTTGCCGGCGTTCTCCAACGGCTTTTATATCCTGCGTAATGACGAAACGCTGAAGTGTTTACGCATTGGACGGGGATTGTGACGGCTGGTGAGTTCAGACCGGGATGAACTCGGTGGGAACGGGACAAAAGACTGTGGTGACACGGCGTTTCGATTCGATGTTGCATTCCGCGACGAGAGAGGAATTAGCCGCATCAAAACTCCCAATCTGCGAAGCCTGCCAGACTGCTCCACAAACATGACAAAAACTCCACAAAACGCCCAAATAATTCGCGCACGATCAAAAGGAGATGAGGAACTGAAATTTTGTGGGAAAAGTTGAAGTCGTGTGAAAATACTGCGTGGACGGTGATATGTCTTGTGTTAGGATGACTTCCGCGTTGCAGGCGTTCCACCAAGGGACAGACGCCTGTCATGAGTCGGCGAAACGCGTGAAGGCATAAAATGTTACGTCAGAAGCGCGGCAGCGGATTCACGATGGGCCGAATGATCCGGGAGAGAGTAAGGATGCTGTCGACCCGAAAGTGCATGCCCGGATTTCGCGAAGGGATTCATTTGCGAAATCCATTCTGGGCACGGGGCCTGTTTCAATGGGCCTTTCTATTCCCTGTGCAGCTGATGAGAAATCAGCTCGGGTGGAAAAAGCTGGCTTTTCAGCCGGTTCCGGCGGAATGGAAAGCGTATCCTTCTTTCGAGGGAGCAAATCAGGCTGGATGCCAACAGACCTGCCTGACAGGGTTCGGCTCGCTGCGACGTCTCACGGGGATGTCTCACTGCGGCGGCCCGGGCGGGTCAACTGGTCCGAAAGGGCAGTCAGAATTGATCTGATGCCGGATCGGACACCGACTGGGGAAGGTGGAGAATTCAACCGCCAGACAGTCCACGAGTTTTTCCCTTCTGTCCTGTTGTGCCCCTGAGTGACATGTTCCCGATCATGAAGTTTGGTCTCATGGAATTCAGCAAATCCTCAGCCCGGCCAAGTGCTCGCCGGCGACTGAATCGAACATTTTGACACATGGTCTGCGGGAACCAGCCTGCGGGCAGCATTTGCTGCGATCGCAGGGCATTCATTTGAAATTCACTTTTGTGTAGGAGTTGTCACGTGCATCGACTCGATTCCGGCCTGTCTGATCTGATGAAGCGGTCACAGAAGCAGGGCTTCCTGACGTTTCAGATGATCGATGCGTATCTGCCGGATGAAGGCGGCGATCCGCTGATGATGGACCGCATCATCCATGCCCTCGAAGAGCTGGATCTGCCGCTGATCAACGATCCCAATGCTCCCAAAACGGTCGCGGAAAAGACCCGGATGGAACAGCAGACCCATGAACCGGATATCTCGGAAATGGCTCTGGCCCGCGGGTTGATCGAGCCGGATGCGCCCATGTCATCGCGCGATCCGATCCGCATGTATCTCAGCCAAATGGGCAACATTCCGCTGCTGACCCGGGAAGACGAAATCTTTCTCGCCAAGCAGATCGAAGTCACACGCAAGCGCTATCGCCGCATGCTCATGCAGTCCGACTTCGCTCTGAACACCAGCGTCGAAATTCTGGAACAGGTGCACTCCGGGGAACTGCCGTTCGAACGGACCCTGCGGACTTCCGACACGGAAAACACCAAGAAAGAACAGATTCTCGGCCGGATGCCGGTCAACCTGCCCACGCTGAAGCAACTGCTGGCGGAAAACCAGAAAGACTTCGAACTGCTTCAGGTCGAAAACATCACCCCTGAGCAGAAACAGGCTGTGCGCGGACGCATGAAGATCCGCCGCCGCAAAATGTGCCAGCTGGCCGAAGAGCTGTCACTGCGAACGCACCGTCTGCAGCCGGTCTACAAACGTCTGCAGCAGATCGGCGAGCGGATGAGCGAGCTGATTCGCGAAATCAACGCCATCAAACGCAAACCCACGGCGGCCAACGAAGTGGCCACCCTGCGGCGCGAACTGTATGAACTGGTGCAGCTCACCCGGGAAACTCCGGAAGAGTTCAAAAACCGGCTGGCCGGAATTCGCGAACGCTTCGACGCCTGGACCCATGCCAAGCAGCAGCTTTCCGGCGGCAACCTGCGCCTGGTGGTTTCGATCGCCAAAAAATACCGCAACCGCGGCCTGAGCTTCCTGGATCTGATTCAGGAAGGCAACGCCGGTCTGATGCGTGGGGTCGAAAAATACGAATACCGCCGGGGATACAAGTTTTCGACCTATGCCACCTGGTGGATTCGGCAGGCCATCACCCGCGCCGTGGCCGATCATGCACGCACCATTCGTATTCCGGTGCACATGTTCCAGAGCATCTCCACTCTGAAAGCCAAGAGCGAACAGATCCGGCAGGCGACCGGCCGTGAACCCACGACCGAGGAACTGGCCGAAGCCGTCGGTCTGTCGGTGGAAGAAACCGAACGGATCATGAAGACCTGGAAGCATCCGATCAGCCTGGATACTCCGGTCGGCGAGAGTGAAGACTCGAGCTATGGCGATTTCCTGGAAGACAGCAGCGAAAGCACTCCGGCCGACTCGGCCATGCATCAGATGCTGCGGGACAAGATCAACCATGTCCTCAAAAGCCTGACCTATCGCGAACGCGAAATCATCAAGCTGCGTTACGGGCTGGGAGACGGTTACAGCTATACGCTCGAAGAAACCGGACGCATCTTCAAAGTGACCCGCGAGCGTATTCGCCAGATCGAATCCAAAGCTCTGCGCAAACTGCAGCACCAGACCCGGGCCGAGCATCTGCGTGGCTTCGTGGAATCGCTGTACTCCGGCCAGGAAGGGGAACTCCCCCCGGTCGAAGTGGAAGACATGGAAGCCATGGCCCTGTAATTCCGGTACTGAAATGCGGTGCTGGAATTCCAGCACTGTCATTCCGGAATTGCACGCAGTTCTGCATGCCGATTCAGAAATGTCGAATCACGCCGGATGGACTGGTCCTTCGGCGTGATTTCTTTTTGCAGCCCCATGCCGGCCTGGCACGGCGCGTCACATTCATCAGGAGCCGCCCATGAAAAGTGAACGCCAGAAAATGCTCAGCGGGGAACTTTACGATCCCGGCGACCCGGAACTGGTTTCCGCACACCGCCAGGCCCTGGAACGGCTGCAGGAACTGAACTCGACACTGACCTGCGATTCTGATGTGCGCAGGGAAATTCTGTCCCGTCTGTTCGGACGCATGGGCGCCGGCGTTGCGATTCAGCCCCCTTTTTACTGCGATTACGGAAAGAACATCTTTCTGGGGAATCAGGTCTTCTTCAATTTCAACTGTGTCGTGCTGGACGTCTGCGAAGTCCGGATCGGTGATCACTGTCTGTTCGGTCCGGCCGTGCAGATCTATACCGCCACGCATCCCCTCGACATCGCGACGCGCCGCAAACTCGAATCCGGACGGCCGGTCACGCTGGGAAATGACGTCTGGATTGGGGGCGGGGCGATCCTCTGTCCGGGAATCACCATCGGGGATGGAGCAGTGATCGGTGCCGGAAGCGTGGTGACAAAGTCTGTCCCGGCCGGAGTTCTGGCAGCCGGAAATCCCTGCCGGGTGATTCGCGATCTGACCGCGCACACTCCGTGAGCAGTCCCCCCATTCCGAGTGAATCGCCGGAGTGCCCCGGTTCTGTGAGCCGGGAAAATGGCATGCGACCGGTTGCAACGCGTGATGAAATCCGGCGTATGTATCAACGCTCGGAAGACGGCGGAGATCAACTCCGCCGCTCGATGGGACGCTGAGCATGATGGGACGCCACATGTTTAAATGGGCGTGCATTCCCATTCCTGAGCGGCGGGATTCAGTCCCGCCGGCATTGCTGCTCGAAAATCGTTCTCATCCAGAGTGAGCCGTTCTCGTTCCGATGCGCCGGGTGGCTGGGGCGCCAAAAAGGCGATCATTGACGAATGAAGACGAATTCGCAGCCTGAAGCGAACGGGAACAACGAAGCGTCATGGCCCCAGTCATACGGATTTCCATTTGAAACAGCGCGGGGCCGCCATTCGATATCCGCGTGTTTCCTGTGGCAAAGAGGCATGCTTCCACGTCACTTCCTGTTGAAATCCGTAGAAGGTGCCGGATTCCCGTGACCAGGCTGCCTCTGCTATCTGGCAAGATCGTGTCGCCCAGAACTGGGGCCAGGAACGTCGAATCTTTATGGACATCAAGGACCGCGCCCCAGCCACCCTGCCGCGTGAACGAACTGTCTCGCGTGACGAACATTCGGAAGACGGCGGAGATCAACTCCGCCGCTCGTCGGGACGCTGAGCATGATGGGACGCCACATGTTGAATGGGCGTGCATTCCCATTCCTGAGCGGCGGGATTGATGCGTTGGCACCCGCTGATGTGTTGCAATTCCGGCTCTTGCGCGACAGAGTGAACGCCCTCAAAGTTCTCTCCTCACGTTTGTCATCCGCCTGAACCGCTCAACCTGGGAGTTTCCATGCCTGCTGGCCTGATGCGCACACTGCGATGGACCCTGACCGGCTGCCTGGCAGTCCTGCTTGTTCTGGCCAGCCTCCCGGCCGCACTGCCGGCTCAGGAGGCGGAATCGTCCCAGGACACTCCACACTGGAATCTGAATACACTCTCGTCGCCTCCGCAGGTTTTCGCTGCTTCAGAGCCGCAGGCGCAGGGAGTTCGCGCGGTGTTCTATCAGGGACTCCCTTATCACGGCAAAGAAACCCGGGTGTTCGCCTGGATCGGGCTGCCGGATGTTCCGGAAGGCACAAAAGTTCCTGGCATGGTGCTGGTTCACGGAGGAGGCGGAACGGCCTTCGATGCCTGGGTGCGGCTGTGGACTAGTCGGGGATATGCGGCGATTGCCATGGACAACTGCGGCGGCATTCCTGTCCGTGAAACTCCCAAAACCTGGAAACGCCATGAATTCTCCGGCCCGGCCGGCTGGGGTGGCTGGAACCAGATCGATGAGCCTTGGCAGGATCAGTGGGCGTATCATGCCGTGGCCGATGTGATTCTCGCCCAGTCCCTGCTGGCGAGCCTGCCGGAAGTCGATGCCGGTCGGATCGGCCTGACCGGCATTTCGTGGGGAGGATATCTCACCTGCATCACGGCCGGAGTCGATCCCCGGTTCAGGCTGGCCGTGCCGGTCTATGGCTGCGGCTTCACCAATGAACATGGTTTCGCCTCGCAGGTGGAACGCCTGGGACCAGAGCGGGGAGCCCGCTGGATGAAGTGGTGGGATCCGTCGACCTATCTGCCGCACGCACAGATGCCGATGCTCTGGGTGACCGGCAGCAACGATTTTGCCTATACGCTGAATGCGCTGCAGAAGTCTTATCGACTGCCGGCAGGGCCTCAGACATTGTGCATCCGTCTGCGGATGCCGCATGGCCATGGGGGAGCAGGGGAGAACCCGGCCGAAATTCTCACCTTCGCCGACAGCATTCTGCGAAACGGTCTGCCGCTGGCGGATGTGCTGGAGCAGGGACACAATGACCAGATCGCCTGGGCCAGCTATCAGAGTGAATCACCGATTGTGCGGGCGGAATTGAACTTCACCCGGGATTCCGGACGCTGGCAGGATCGCAAATGGGAAGCGATCCCGGCCGAACTGAAAGATTCCCGCGTCAGTGCCCGCGTGCCGGACGGAACGACGGTGTATTACTTCAACCTGATTGATGCACGCAACATGATCGTCAGCACTCCGCATGTGGAACTGGGCGGAACTGAGGAACCAACGGATGCGTCAAAGAAGTGAAGCAGAATCAGGACAAGACCATGCCCGACACTGATGATGCGAAAGACCTTTTATGGTTCGTCTCCCACTGCATTGATAAACATCATCGACACCGGTGGAGACACATTCTGCTCGAACGTCCTGACAAAGCTGCATTCGAAATGCATAAATTCGAAAAGCGACACAGCACTTCCAAATGTGTCAAAATTGACAGGAGCGAACTGGAAAATCGCACATTGTCCGCAAACTGGCAACATGTAAAAGGGACTTATTTCAATGGCCGGAGTGCTCCACAGTCACTCTCGTTAGTCGAGGTCTTCAATCTGTCGGCACCGTTCCAGGAAGATTCACTTTTCTGCAGTTCCTCAGCAGAATTCGCCTGTTTTTTTCACCACGACGGTCCAATCTGGGAATATCGAAAGTAGGCACACGCGCATTCTGGAACGGAAACAAATAAAGACTGGCTCACGTGTAAAACGATTGCTCATCCGCCTGACAGCAAATGAGAAAGCTCAACGGCGGGCCGGCCAATCAGCCAGCGTCTCATTGGCGTTCCTCAGGCCCGCTGCTTGAGATCTTTCCTGCGTTTGGCAAGCTTCTTCGCGGTTTTTGCGGCCGTCTTCTCTTCCGTTGACTTCGCGCTGGCGACGCGCTGGACAGCATTCTCAAGCTGCTCTGTCAGCCAGGCATTCAGGCTCTTGCCGGAGATCGCCGCAGCCATGCTGACCTGACGGTGGAGTTCGGGCGAAAGTCGGGTCACGAATCGTCCTGAGAAGGGCTTTTCCGGAGTCTCACCGCGTTCACCACAGAAGGCAAGATAGTCCTCAATTGACTCGCGAAACGCCTTTCTCAGCTCAGCGACACTCTTCCCCTGAAACGTAATGACATCGCGCGTATTGACAATTTCCCCATGAAAGACTTCCGCCTCGTCATCGAACTCGACTTTGCCGAAATATCCTTTGTATTCCATCATGGTGTCACTCCGGTTTCTCTCAGAAACCGCCGCATGGATTTGACGGCCCCTTTATCCGTTTCCTTTTGAGGATGTGGCCGATGAAACACAGCCCGAACCCCATTCAAAGCAATTCGAACGCGTGATCCGCTCCCCTCGGTGATTTCCGCATCGACGGACTTCAGCAACGACTCAATCTCCCGCCACGGAATGTTGGACCTGACAGGGTCTTCAAAAATAGCTTCCAGAATCCGTCGATGCTTCGGGCCCACCCGTGTCCTCATGATATCACTTGGTGATACTTCGACCCAGCCGTATTTTGCCGTTCAGCACCACAAGGACGCAAATATCCGTTCGATTTCACACGGCTACAGGCCGGGTATGCGGACAGGCGCTGCGCGCTGGCGGCCGCCCAGCAGTTGAAATTCCGCCAGCTCCGCACGCAATTGCCGTGTCTGCAGCGTCAAGGCCGTCAACTCCTCCGCACGCTGACGGGCATCGCGGACCGCGGATTCCAGTTGGGGAAAAATTCCTCCCGACAGCCGGATCTGAATCAGCCGATCCGTCATTCGGCGAATGCGGTCTTTCAATCCTTGCTGCAGTCGCCAGTTGAACATGCCGATCAGCAGACCGCAGATCAGCACCAGAAACAGACTGGCCGCCAGATAAAAATCGGTATTGAGCAGCGGAGTGTTGTAAAGGAATGAGTCGACAAAAAAGCTCTTGCCGACCCGGGCCAGCACAAAGAGCAGATAAGCAGACAGCACAACTTCATAGAGCAGTCGAGGCCACCAGCGGGCTTTTGTCTGCGACTGCTCATGAATGATTTCTTCAATCTGCTGGCTGGCGTTGCCGAGAAATCTCGACTCCAGCAGGGCCGCCTGAGACCGCAGTTGTTCCAGAGACTCCGGCCGGGTCAGCCGGCGATCGAAACCTGCCGAGGTCAGATAGCCGCGAATGATCAGTTCGGATTCCTGCAGCAGCGCATCATCAAGCCCGGCCTGCGACAGACGCTCCAGCGAGGTCGATGCGGCATTCTCCTGGCGACGGCTTTCCAGCCAGCGCACTCCCTGCACGGTGCCAATCAGTGCCAGTTGCGCAGTGCTGCGTGCGCGAAACAGGGCCGTTGAGGCGAGAATATTTCCCAGCCCGTTGTAGATACGCAAGACCAGAGAAAACGGGCTGATGCCCCATTGATCGATCACGGCCGAAGTCAGCCGGCGTTCCCACAGGCGATGATTCGCCACCAGTTCCTGCTGCAGATTTCCGGCCAGTCGCCGCGCACTTTCCGCCTGCTGGGAGAGCAGCACCTGCTGCAGTTCCTGAAGCGCCGGTTGCCGGGTCTGAATCAGAGCCTCACAGCGCTCCAGACCGGCCAGGACCATTTCAAGCACATTCGCCCGGCGCACGCGCACCCGTTCCGAGGCTCCGAGTTTGTTATGCAGCAGGTCGAGCAGACGTCCCATGTCGCCGGAAGGCCGGCGTCCCTGCTGCTGTTCCTGCAGAGCCCGCAACGAGTCGACAAAAAAAATCTGCGGCACTTCATATTCGCCGGACAGGGTGTTCTCCCAGTCGGTGCGAATGTCTTCGTCGATGCCGGCATGCGTCTGCACAAAGACGATCCGGCAGCCCGCCGCGGCCGATTTCAGTTCATCCGACACCCGCGCCGAACGATATTTCTGCTGGGTAGAGACGTAAATCAGCACGTCACAGAAGGGCAGCAGCGTCCGCAGGCGTTCGAGATTGCTTTCCGGTCCGGCCTCTTCGGTGGTGTCCGGATCAGGGCAGTCCAGCAGCACCACGTCGCGCAGCAGTTCCGAATCGCGCTGCACCACTTCCACGGCATCGAGCGGAATGCCCAGGCTCTGCGGGGAGATTTCGGAATGCACAATCAGCACCGGTCGACTGGTTGTCGGCCGCTGACGTCCGGAACGGGTGACTTCCTCTCCGACCAGCGCATTGACCAGAGTGCTTTTGCCGGTGCCGGTCCCTCCGAAGGTGGCGACCACGAGCGGAGATTCCATGCGAATCCGCAAGGTCTCCACCCGATCGACCACTCGCCGCAGCAACAGCTGCCCCTGCTGAACCGGTTCCCAGTCAGAAGGAGTCTGAATCCATTGCTCAAGCCGCTGCCGCAAGGCATCAATGGAGGTCAGCAGTTCGAATTGGCGGACCTCGGATTGCATGTTCTGTCCTTGCGTCCGGCACGAGTCCAGCAATGCGGATGATGCCCTCAGAGCCGCGGCCCCGACGGGATAATGGCACTCTAATCCACGTTCAGGTCGAGTTTCACCCATTGGTTGGTGTCGTTCGACTTCAGAACGGCATCGGCCACAATCTGCGACTGCGCCCCGTGATCGAAGCCGGGCAGGGCCGGTCGATCTTCGACAATCGCCGAGACCAGTTCATAGACCAGATCATAACGGAAGACGGTGCTCGGCACGCCTTCTTTCGGATTGCGCGGGCTGCCGGGAATCACCAGGAATTCTTCCGGCACTTCGAGCGGCTGCATGGTTTCGCCTGACTTGCCGACCAGAATGACATTCGGTTCCTGCAGCCGGTAAACGGCCGAAGCTTCTGAGCCGTTGACTTCGGCCCATTCATGCCCGAAGCCATTGTGATGATAGCCTTTCATCACGGTGCTCCCTTCCCAGACTCCGACCGCTCCGTTTTCGAAGCGTCCGATCAACGACGACCAGTCATCGACTTCGGAAGGGGGGCACGTCTGGCCGTCGGCGGTTTTGTCCCGGGGGCAGAACTGCGCCACGGCCCCACAAATGGCCGTCAGCGGACCGACCAGATCCATCGCCAGGTCGATTCGATGAATCGTCATGTCGAACAGGTCTCCGGCTCCGGCGCGAGCTTTGTATTGCCGCCAGCCCCAGCTGGTTTCCGGCCAGTCCAGAAAACGCTGGCTGCGAAAGTGACGAGGCTCGCCCAGCAGGCCGGACTTCACCAGATGTTTCAGATAACGCATCGCCGGGGCGAACCGGTAAGTAAAGGCCGTCATGTGCTTGACGTTCTGATCGCGCGCGGCCTGATACATTTCAATCGCCTGCGCGGCATTCAGGCCGAGTGGTTTTTCAGCCATGATGTGCTTGCCGCCGGCAATGCAGGCCAGGGCAATCGGATGATGCGTATCGTTCGGCGTGGCGATAATGACCGCATCCACTTCGGGGTCATTCGCAAGATCTTCGTAGTTCGTGTACAGCCGGTCGATATTCCAGTCCGAACGGCGCTTTTCAAGCAGTTCGGCGTTCGGATCGCAGGCGGCCACCAGTTCGGCACGCGGATCGAGTCGAATTCCGGGGACATGGTGATAATCAGAAACGGCACCGGCACCGATGATGCCGAAACGGACTTTTTTCATGCTGTTCAACCTGGCAAGAGTGACGAAAACCGTGCCGCGAGGATACCGTCCCCCGGCGCGAATACAACTTCACACGCCGGTGAGAACAGCACCCGGCACACGGAAAGCAGGCGCTGTCCAAACAGGCAGGGCGTACCGGCTCGCAAAGAGCAGGCACGCCCTGACAGAAATTCCGAAAAGCAGGAACCGATCACACGCGCCGCGGAAGACTACAGATTCTTCGCCAGCAGTTCGGCAATCTGCACGGCATTGGTCGCGGCCCCTTTCCGCAGGTTGTCGCTCACGCACCAGAACGACAGACCATTCGGATGGGAAATGTCCTTGCGAATCCGCCCGATGTATACCAGATCCGAGCCATCGCATTCACTCGGAATCGGGTACTGGCCGTTCTTCAGATCGTCGACGACTTTCAATCCCGGAAAGCTTTCGAACAGTTCGCGTGCTTCGTTCGGACTCAACGGACGTTCGGTTTCAACCGTGATGGTTTCACTGTGGCAGTTGGCCACCGGAATGCGCACGCAGGTGGCGTTCACCTGAATCGACGGGTCGCCCAGCATTTTCCGGGTTTCGAAGACCATCTTCAGTTCTTCACTCGTGTAACCGTCTTCCTTTTCGCTGCCGATCTGGGGAATGCAGTTAAAGGCGATCGGATGCTTGAAGATGGAATACTTGTAGTCTTTGCCTGCCAGATAGGCCTTGGAACCCTCGATCAGATCGGCCGTTCCCTGGACCCCGGCACCACTGGTCGCCTGATAGGTGCTCACAATGACGCGCGTCACTTTCGCCGCATCATGCAGCGGCTTCAGAGCCATGACCATCTGTGTCGTCGAGCAGTTCGGGCTGGCGATGATGCCTTTGGCGTTCAGGGCGTCCTGGGGGTTCACTTCCGGAATCACCAGGGCCACGCCGTCGCGCATCCGCCAGTAGCCGGATTCATCGATCACTTTGCAGCCGGCATCGACTGCCGCCGGCAGATATTCCGCCGCGACATCATCGGGAGTGGACGCAATGACCAGATCGGAACCGGCGAAACAGTCTTTGGTGAGCGGCTCGACGGTGTATTCCTGTTCCTGAAACGTCAGTTTCGTGCCGGCGCTGCGTGGCGAGGCGATAAATCGGAATTTTTTTGCAGGGAACTGACGCTCCTGCAGCAACTGACGCATGATCCGCCCGACGGCTCCAGTGGCTCCGACGACGGCAACGTTCTGAAACACGCTCACACCTCGAAAATCAAAGTTGGAGACAAAACAAAATCTGTGCAGCACGGCACTTCCGTCAGGTGCGCCGGGCAGATTGCCGCCGGCCGCACCGACTCATCGGCAGACCGGAAGCCTGTCCAGATGACCAGAAGCCGCTTCAGACTGGAGACATGGACGAAAATTCTACCGAGACCGGGGGCCCTGCTGCAAACAGGTGCCTCGGACTGCCGGCTTTTCCGGTGACTGAGTCAGGAAATGCGTGTCAGGAAATGCGTGCCAGCAGAGCCATGTCCGCAGAACCCGTTGCTCTTTCCGGTCCCGACCGGAGATTTTCCGGCGTCTCTGCCGTATTTCGACACAAAGTTTCGACCATGAATATCGACACAGGGTTTCGACACAGGGTTTCGACACAGACAGATCCGCCCCTGACAGGTCAGAAATCCAGAGCGTTTGCAGACGTTCAGGTTCGCGGCAATTGCCGACCGATCGGTCCCGGCCGACGGTTCAGACCAGCCTTGCAGCAGGAGTCACGGAACATCTATGATTCCTTACGGTTAGAGCGTTTCCCCCGTCCCGGGCCGAGACGGTACGTTTTTGTGCCGCACCGGATTTCCCAAAACGGAATGCCCCGGAACAGATCAGCCGCCAGGCTCTGGAACAGGAAAGAGACCTTTTCCCGCTGGCCGGCACGCGACTGAAACCAGACCGGAACTGAAAACAGGACTGAAAATGGGTCTGGGGATTGGAACCTGTCACGGAGCTTCTTGAACACACGGAGCTTCCTGAACAACAGGTCACTCTTCCCCCACCCCTGCAGCTTACGATATTGTGTAAACGCGTTGAACGGATTCATCTCCTCACACACGAAGACCCCCTGACAAAACCTTCCGCGATCCGCTCGCGGAAAAAAGTTCTCATTGTTTGAGAGGTTTTGTTCGCGGCTCTGAATACTCCTGCTTCGATATTCTTCGAACATCTTTCGAGTTCACGGACGGCATGGGCAGCGCCACGAAAAGACGAATTGTTCTCATGGGAGCGACCGGCTCGATTGGAACAAGCTGCCAGTCCGTGGTCCGCACGCATCGCGATTCCATGGAATTCGCCGCTCTGACGGCCCATTCCCGCTGGCAGGAACTGGCCCGGGCCTGTGAGGAATTCCACCCCCGCACGGCGGTGCTGACCGGTCTTTCTCCCCAGGACATTCCGGGGAATGCCTTTCCCTCGACGGTGCAGGTGCTGTTTGGGGAAGAGGCCCTGGCCGAGCAGGCCGCCAGCCCGGACAACGATTTTGTTCTGTCTTCCATTGTCGGGGCCGCCGGTCTGACCGGAACCTGGGCAGCCCTGGAAGCAGGCAAAACGGTCGGACTGGCCAATAAAGAAACACTCGTCGTGGCCGGCCCGCTGGTCATGCGTCTGGCGGCAGAGCGGGGAGCCCGACTGATTCCGGTCGACAGCGAACATTCGGCCATTTTTCAGGCGCTGCAATGCGGTCGCGACAAAGAAGTCGAACGCCTGATTCTGACAGCCAGCGGCGGCCCGTTCCGGAACCGGTCTCTGTCGGAGCTGGCCGAAGTCACCCCGGCCGATGCCCTGGCACATCCCACCTGGGCGATGGGTCCCAAAATCACGATCGACAGTGCCACGCTGATGAACAAGGCACTGGAACTGATCGAAGCCCGGTGGCTGTTTCAACAGCCGGCCGAAAAATTGCAGGTCGTGGTGCATCCGCAGTCGATTGTGCATTCGATGGTCGAATTCGTCGACGGGTCGATTCTGGCACAACTCTCGCCACCAGACATGCGGCTGCCGGTACAATATGCATTGACCTGGCCTGAACGTCAGGCCGGTGCCTGTCCGCGCCTGGACCTGACCCAAAGTATCGGGCTGACATTTGATCCGCCGGATCTGGAACGGTTTCCGGCGTTGAATCTCGGTTTTGAAGTCGCTCGCCAGGGAGGAACCGCGGGAGCGGTTCTCAACGCCGCGAATGAAGTGGCGGTATCACGGTTCCTGCAGGGCGAGCTGTCGTTTCTGGATATTGCGCGACTGAATCGCTCAATTTTAAGCGCTCATGATTATGAGGCCGACCCGTCACTTTCGGTGGTGTTGCGTCTTGATCGCTGGGCACGTGAGGAGGCACACCATTGGACGTCATTGAAATCGCACTCGCAGCCCTGCGTCTCCCGGACCTGTTGACCATTCTGCTGGTCGCCGCCGGTCTCGGAATGGTGATTTTCTTTCATGAACTCGGCCACTTTCTTGTCGCCAAATGGTGCGGCGTGTATGTGGAACGGTTCAGCATCGGATTTGGCGCTCCCATTTTCAGCTGGAAATGGGGAGAAACAGAATATGCGCTCGGCTGGCTGCCGTTTGGCGGCTATGTGAAAATGCTCGGACAGGACGACATGGACCCGGCTCAGATGACCGATGACCATGTCGCCGAGAATCCCCGTTCGTACACGGCCAAAAATGTGCCGCAGCGCATGGCCATCATTTCCGCCGGGGTGATCATGAACATCATCACCGGCACGCTGTTCTTCGTGCTGGTCTTCAGCTGGGGGATCATGAAAGTCGACCGGGTGGCCGGCTTCGTGCAGGTCGGCATGCCGGCCTGGAAAAACGGAATCCGCGCCGGCGACACCATTACCTCGATCAACCATGGAGCCGTCGAAGACTTTGATGACATCACCCGGCGCACCACGCTGTCGCGCGGGCCGATCACCATCGGCGGACATCATGAAAATGGCGAGACCTTCGATCTGACTCTGCAGCCGGAAAGCCAGGGAATCCGCAAGATCATCGGCATCCGGCCGGCCCTGAGCCTGAATGTCGTCAGCTCGGCCGACAAGATTTCCGATCACCCGACCTTCCCTGGCTCGGCGGCTTCAAAAGTCGACTTCCAGTTCGGCGACAAAATTGTGGCCATTGACGGCCAGCCGGTGAAAGACACCCAGGAATTACTGACGGCTTTGAGTGCCAAACGCTCGGAATCGGTCGAAATTCAGGTGGAACGTGCTCCCGAAAACAGCCAGCCCGGACACGAAAAGACCGAAACCGCCACGCTGACCGTCCCGGCCGAACCATTCATGGAGCTGGGACTGAAAATGGGGATGGGAAAAATCGTGGCCCTGCAGAAGGGCTCGGTCGCCGAGAAAGCCGGCCTGCGCGTTGGCGACCGCATCGCCAAAATCGATGGCCGCGATGTCGGCGTCGATCTGAACCCGTTCCGAATCACCGAAACCTTCTCGGATCGTGCCGGAGAGCCGGTCGTGGTGACCGTCACCCGGGATGTTCCCAACAGCGAACACGAAACCCTGGAATTCACGCTGGTGCCTGAGCAGCGCGGGGCCTGGTCGGAACCTCCGGTCGCGGAAGAAAGCCCGATCTCCATTCCCTCGATCGGCGTGGCCTATCATCTGGTGCCAACCGTGCTGCAGGTTGCCGAAGGGAGCCCGGCTGCGGAAGCGGGAATCCATGCCCGCGATACAGTGATCTCACTCGACCTGGTCCCCGTGGCCAATGCCGATCGTGACCTGCTGGGAGACGGAACCAAGTCCATCAAGATTGGTGAAAAGAACTGGGCGTTTGCCTACTGGATGCTGCAGGAATATGGCCGGCTGCGGACCGTGAGCCTGACCGTCAAACCGGGAACAGCTGATCCGGAACGGATCGTTTTGCTGAAGCCGGTTCCTTCGGGCGACTGGTTTTTGCCGACCACGCGCGGCATCGAACTGTCGATTCTGCAGACACAGCGGCGCGCCAACTCCTTTCCTCAGGCGATGGCGATGGGAACCCGGTACACGATCAATTCGATCGAAGATATTTACCTGACGCTGCGGGGCCTGTTCACCCGGGACATTTCTCCCAAAGGCCTGAGTGGTCCCATCGGGATTGCCAAACTGGCCTACACGTTTGCCAGCGTCAGCCTGACGCACTTCGTTCTGTTCCTGGGGATCATCAGCATCAATCTGGCGGTCATCAACTTCCTGCCGATCCCGGTGCTCGACGGGGGGCACATGGTCTTCCTGCTCTGGGAAGGGATCTTCCGCCGCAAGCCCAGCGAGCAGGTGATCGCCACGGCCACCTATTGCGGGCTGGCTTTTGTCCTGGGACTGTTCGCATTCGTGATCTATCTGGATTTGTTCGTCTCGAAGATCTGACGACCACAGCAGACTGTCCACGATCGCCATTCCTGCGGCTGTCATTTCGACTGCTGCCGGGCCGCTGCCGTGAGAACACGCCTCATTTGAAATGCAGAGACCCCTGGGCCGCGCTGGTCCAGGGGCCTTTGTGTTTCCACAGCCATTTTGGAATGGATCTTCCGTGTTCCGCAGGCGATCACATGGGCATTCATGCGAGGAATCGCGCCCATTCGCCTGCATCAGAACCAGGAAATAGGTCTGGCGGGATTTTCGCATCGGACAACCGCATGGACCTGGCCTGGTCCACCTGGCTGTCGATGACGAATGCATTCTTAGAAAAATCCGCCGCCGCCGCCAAATCCGCCGCCGCCCCCACCAAAACCTCCGCCATTGCCATTGTTGAAGCCGTTCCCGAAGTTGCCGATGTACTGGTAGTACATCATCTGGCCGGGTTGCGACCAGAAGCCGGGTCCATAAGGCAGGCCAACAACCGTCCTCTGCTGGGCATCCGTATTGCCCAGATCATACAGAATCTGGGCCACCAGATTCCGCCGCAGGGCATCCAGTTCCGGGTCGGAATTATTCGGTTCCCGTTCAATCACCACGGGAAACGGAGCACTCCGCATGCGGGCAGCCACTTCCAGCACATGGTCCTTGCCGTCAGGTGTCAGTTCGGCCGTCTGCCCGACAAAGTCGAGCCGATGGAACACAAAGTCGGTCGCTTCCGCATTGGTCTGCATGACCTGATCGTGCGCGCGGACTGTGCTGCCCAGCGGCAACACATCAGGAATGGCATTCGACGATCGATGGAACAACCCGAAAAACTTGTGGCCGCATCCACTGCCGCAGCATTTGTTGCACTTTCCGCAAGGCCGTTCGGCACAACAGGCCGACTCCGTCTGGCAGGTGCCGGTCTCACAGCTTTTCGAGCCGCCTCCCCAGAAACGGGGACCACACTCGGCATGGGAGCCGATTCCGACAACCAGCAGGCCGGCGGCCGTGGCCGTTCCCAGCAGATGAAAATGGCGTCGAGATTCCAACATGGCACAACTCCCTGCCGCGACGCTCTGAACAGCAGTGACCGCTCGCGCGAATCAGAGCCACTTCACACTCGCGAATTCCTGGCGCATCATCGACTCAAAGAATCGGGGATTGTCTCCACGCACGGTCCATCCACACAGGACGTTTCGCTTGGACCTTCCCCCAACTTCAGGCCCTGACAGATCACTCATTCGCCGGATCGCCCCCGGCCCAGGCAGCAGGAAAGTGAATCACCGGCCAGTTCTGGCCTGGATTGCTCACCTCCCTGAGAACATCACTTCTGATATCGTCGCTTCTTCTCACAACCATTGGAGTTCCCAATGATTGTCCAACCTGTTGTCCCCATTCTGGAAATTCAGCAGGCGAAGCAGGAAAACCTCTAACGTCGCTGCGGACTCTGTTGCCGCGGAACGGATCTGCGGGTGCCTGATGTCTGCTGGCCTGATGTCTGCTGCACCGTCCCCGGCCTGTTTTGATAGGTCGTGGGGGCCAGTGTCGGTTCCATCACCGGAGTTCCCGTTCCGGGACCATACATCTGGCCGTCTGCCGGATATCCCTGAACAGGGGGAGCCTGCGGGACCGGAGTCCCATAGCCCGGCTGAGGCGGCATGCCATAGCCTCCCTGTCCCGGCGGAGCATAGCCCTGCTGCTGTCCCGGCGGAGCATAGCCCTGCTGCTGTCCCGGCGGCTGCGGCATCCCGTAACCTCCCTGGGCAGGTGGTGCCGGATAGTCGCCGCCCCCTGCTGGTGACTGCACCGCTGGCGGCGCTCCTCCGGTATAGGCCCCATTCTGATACGGTCCCTGCGCCCCGCCGGTGGCTCCCGGTGCCAGTTGCGGGCTTCCCTGAGGATTGAAGAAATTGTATCCCACGTCCTGGCCGTATCCCTGGCCGTTGCCATAAGGCAGCAGCTGGTAGTTCCCCAGGTCCGGGTTGCCTTCAATCCGATTGTATTTATAGAAGTCGCAGTCGTTCGGGTGAGTCGAATACCAGCCCGGCAACGGAGGCACCTGATCGGCATCCATCGGACGCACCAGTTCCGGCGTCACAATAATCAACAGTTCGCTTTCGTCTTCCGTGGCCTGTTTTGTGTTGAACAGAAAGGCTCCGACAATCGGAATCTCACCCAGAAATGGAATGCGGCTGACTTCCGCATTTTCCCGTCGGGAGAACACTCCCCCCAGGGCAATCGACTGACCTTCGCGCAGTTCCACTCTGGTCTGCACCCGCCGGACGTTCACCCCGGGAATGCCCCCCACCGAGGTCGAGCTGTTGATTTCGCTCAATTCCGGCACGATCTGCAGACGGATCAGATCATTATCCAGCAATGTCGGCGTGCAGATGATTGACGTTCCATATCCACGGAAAGAAGTCTGCTGCCCCTGGGCGCCTCCAATGCCGACAATGGTCGGCACGGCGAATTCTCCCCCGGACAGAAAGGCCGCCGGTTGACCACTTAAAGTCACCAGTCGGGCGTCATCCAGAATCTTGACCACTCCATTCGAAGCCAGGGCATCAATGGCAATGGTCAGATTTCCACTGTCAAAAATCCCGGTCAATGTCGCGGCTCCGCCGGTCAGCGTCTGATTGAGCACGACATTTCCGTTGTTGATCACGGCGTTCCAGTCGACCCCCAGCCGCCGCAGTTGCGACCGCTGAACTTCCGCCGTCCGGACGTTAATCATGATCTGGAATTCACCAGGCAGACGAAGCTCATCGATGATATACCAGGACAGGAAGTTATTGCCGAACCCGTTTCCGCCGAAGCCGAGCCCGCCTTGAATTCCTCCGGCAACTCCACCGACTCCGCCCTGAAATCCTCCGGCACCAAAGGCATCATTTCCATACAGCATGCCTTCCTGGGCAATCACTTCCCCGCGGACGAGCTGCATGATATTTGCAGCTTCTTCCGCATCGCGTGCCTGCCCGCGAACAATAATCTTGCGGGAAACCGGGATCAGATAGACCTTGCTGTTGGGATACAGCAGCGAAAGTTTGCGCTCGATGCGCCCATAGTTCAGATCCCGCTGTTCATCCAGGCTGGGATCGCGGATTACCGTGACCACATACATCAGCGGTTCTTCCTGCCCTTCGAACCACAGCCACAAGTCGGTCGATCCAATGGCCAGGCCGATCAGCGAAATCTCGTTCGGGCTGAACTGCACGACATCCAGAATCTGGGTATCAGACCAGGCAATCCGGCGAATGGGAGCCCTGGTTACAATCAGCTGACTGCGATGATGAATGACTTCCAGCTTTTCTTCGGCGCGCGGCATCTGTTCGATGCGACGGTCCAGAGGCCTGCGCGGGTCGGTGGTCAGCTGCGCCTGATGCAGCGGCACATCGGCCGCCGAGAGCTGGATATTTCCCTGAGTTCCAGGGTTCTGCAGCGTCACCGTCTGCACGGTGCCACCATAAGACACAGGCGGCACTTCCAGCACCGGTCCCTGAGCCGAAGCCTGTGCCGACACGAATGTCACCAGGCTCCAGACCGCCAGCCTGCGCAGGCAGCTTGCGGACAGGGAAGGCCGGAGAAGGGAGAACATGCCATCGCCCCGGCACGCATCCACCCGACAAAATTGGTTGGTAGTCGACATCCAATGTCGCTCCTGAAAATACCGCACTGGAAACCGGCTGTGACCTGACGAAAGTGGTGAACATCTCACAACTTCCCCCACCCGAAGCCTGGCATCCTGCCATTCCCGGATGAGAAAGAGACGATTTCCTCTCGCATTGAGCGTGCGCAATCTGGCCTTGACAGCACCAGACGCCGCCCCCCTCGCAAGTTATCGTCTACGACAATCGGGAGAATTGAGACGTTTCCAACACGATTGCCGGAGAGGACATGCAACAGCACGGGGTTTCCCATGGACTTGCGTAAGAATGAAACAGATGTTCCAGAAAAGCTGCTGCAATTCACCGCAGAAGCCGAGAGCCCGCCGAAAAGGCCCATCCAGCAACCATCGGCTCATCATCATTGACTCGCCATGAACGTCCCCTCACCCCTGGGCAGGGACAGCCTTCCCCTTTATAAGGGCATGGCGTTTTTTCAGAGGAAGCGTGGCCCCTTCTCGGCGTGAAGCGGTGCAGGCGCAGATGCAGGCAGGCGCTCTATTTGCCTCGGCCCAGAAAAGTGCGGATGGAGTCATAGATTCCATCCTTGTTGTCGATTTCGCTGAGAATCAGGTTTTCATGTGATTCCGTCAGCCGGCGCAGATCCTTGATGTATTCCCCGCTCCCATAAGGGCTTTCCACCTGCCCATAACAGAACAGGTTACACACCCCCAGCAGGCGCTCGGTGAGAAACTTCGAGCATTCCTTGCTGTCTTCTCCCCAGTTATCCCCATCAGAAAACTGAAAGCAGTAAATGTTCCAGTCGGCCGGCGGGAAGTCCCGGTCAATGACCTCGGCCGCCTTGTGGTAAGCCGACGAAATGCGGGTACCGCCGGATTCCCGCACGCGATAAAACGTCTCTTCATCGACTTCATGGGCCACCGCATCATGCACGATGTAGCGCCGCTGGATGCCGTCATACTGGCTTTTCAGCCAGGTATCGATCCAGAAGGCTTCAATGCGGACAATCTCTTTCTGATCATCCGTCATCGACCCCGAAACATCCATCAGATAGAGAATCGCGGCATTCGCCTGCGGTTCCTGAACCGTCGTCCAGCTGCGAAACCGCTCATCGTCCCGGTTCGGAATGATCGCCGGCTGCTCAGGATTATAGATGCCGCTGGCAATCTGCCGTTTCAGGGCCTCTTTATAGGTCCGTTTGAAATGCCGGAGCGAATTCGGCCCGCTGCGGGAAATTGTGTTGTATTTATCTCGCTGTGACTTGAGCGAATCTTTGCCTTTGGGAACGATGTGCGGCAATTCCAGTTCGGCCCCCAGCATTTCGGCCAGTTCATCAAGCGTCACCTCAACCTCGCGCACATGACGGCCAGCTTCACTCCCGGCCTGCCCCTGACCATCGCCATCATCCTGGCCCTTTCCGATCGGCTGCCCCACCTGACCTTCGCCCTGGCCGGTTCCCCCTGAGCCTTTCTGCCCATGCTGAAAATGGGGAATATCAATATTCGGAACCGGAATGCTGACGGTCTCGCGCCCTTTGCGCCCCAGCATTTCGCCATGATTCACGTACCGCTTCAGATCCTTGCGGATCTTTCCCCGGACAATTTCATTGAAACGCTGAAAATCGCGGTCAATTGATCGAGTCATCGCATGCTCCAGACGGCAGGCAGGGCGCACTGGTATTTTACCCCATCACTCCCCGACAGGTCACCAGCATTCTGAATTGGGCCGCCGTTTCGCCGTTTCAAGCCGTTTCAAACAGGGGGGTCACGCGGCACCGGCAGCGAAAATCATTTCGTTTCCTCAAGACACACGCGAACTGCAGGCCCGGGCAGAAGCCGACGGCTCACACCAGCCCGATTCAGTTTCGCCGACGGTATTTCCCGGATCTCCACGATCTGCCTGCCGGAAAATCCTCTGGTGGTATTCCCGATCAGGCATGCTACGCTGGCAGAATCAGGTGGCTTTTCCCCGGAATATGCAGGGAACAAGCCGACGGTGTGGAACAGGACTTTTGAGCCGCACGGAAAAGCCCGCACCGTGCGAAACAAAGCCTGCACTGTGCGAAACGCCTGCGATTCCGCCAGCAGAAATGGACCCCCATGACCGGACATTCCCCCTTGGCCCCTTCTGGATCCCGTGCTGTCACCTGTTCCCGGCATGGCCGACCGCAAGAAGTTCTGCAGCTTGTCGAACGCCCTGTTCCAACTCCGGCCCGGGGAGAGGTTCTCGTCAAAATGCTCGCTGCTCCCATCAACCCGTCTGACCTGCTGTTCGTGGGCGGCCAATATGGGCTGGGTCCAAAGCTGCCGGCCCAGGTGGGCTTCGAAGGGGTCGGCACCGTCATTCAGCATGGGGGAGGCCTGCTGGGAAGATTTCGTATCGGGCAGCGCGTGGCGGTGATTGCTCCCCAGGGGGGAACCTGGGCCGATTATTGTGTCACCCGCGCCGAGATGGTGCTGCCGGTTCCTGAAGTGCTGACCAATCAGCAGGCGGCCGTCTATTTCATCAATCCCGCCACGGCGCTGATGCTGACCCGCTGGGTCTTTCAGATTCCCCTGGGCAACTGGCTCATTCAGTCTGCGGCCAATTCCGCACTGGGCCGCATGGTGATTCTGCTCGGCAAACACTTCAAATTCCGCACGCTGAACATCGTCCGCGATCCCACCGAAGCGGATGAGCTGATGGACCTGGGAGCGGACTGGGTGATTGTCGAAGAGGGACAATCCAGCAGCGAAGACTTTCTCAGACAGGTCGATCGCGCCTGCAGTGGGTCGCGTCCCCGATTCGCCATCGATCCTGTCGGCGGGCCAGTGGGATCAAAAATCCTGAAAGCACTGGGCGAGCAGGGACACATGAAGGTGATTGCCAACCTGTCCCAGACCAGCCTGGAAATTTCCACCAGTGAAATTCTGGAACGCAACCTGCGTATTGAAGGGTTTCTGCTCAACCGGGAGATCGAAAAGCTCGCCTTGCGGGACAAGCTGCGGTTTGTGAAAGAGCTGGCAGAGCTGCATCGTGGCGGTTTCTTCGATGTCGAAGTTTTCCATTCCACGCCCTTGTCGCAGTGGACCGCGGCCATTCAGGCGGCCCAGGAAAGCTCAGGCGGCACCAAACAGCTGCTGCAGACCACACCCGCAGGGAATGCGTGACCGAGTAACCATCTCCCGGCACCAGGGCAGGGGACTTTGGCAATCAGGTCGCTACGATTGAATTCGCCAGATTGTCAAAGAACAGAATTCACTCAACCCGCCTCAGCTCACAAACATCCAGGCTACGTCACTTTACAAAATCACTTGCATTGGATTACTTCACTGGTCAGGGCCAGCTTGTGGGTTAATCGCCTGCAGTTGTTTGCTGGGATTCCAATTTGGAGGGCTTGAAATTGACTGGCTGTACCATCTCATTCCCCCTCGTATCCAATTCTCTCGAAGATCTTTCCATGTGCGTGTTGCGTCGTCGTATCCAAACTCTGTCCCACAACAAGGGCATATTTCAAATGTTGCACAGCCATGGCTGTCATATGGTGCTGACCCCATCTCGTTGTAACCACAAACTGGGCATGTGTGTGCTTGATTATTGAGCATAGAAATAGTCGCGTAGACCCAGCTCATTCGGCATGGCGGAACTCATCACCGTACCATTCCGGGGAACCACCCCAGTCGCCGGGGTAGATGCCCATCCGGACAAACCGGTGAAACGATGACCAGGGCCAGTCAACGACCTGGGAGACGAGTTGATGTTTGACCGGATTCAGATGGATGTATTCGATGCAGCGTGCCACGTCTTGTTCGTCCCGGCAGGTATGTTCGTAAAAGCGACGTTGCCAGACCGCCTGCTCACCGCTGTGTCGCCGGCTGGTCGTCAACAGGCCGTTTTTCCCGCCGCCGGCCAGCCACAGCTTCGTGAAGTGCGATTTGATCAGCCTCCAGCGCAGTGAATAATCATTGTCATCAGGCGGCAATTCCCAGACGGCATGCAGATGATCCGGCAACAGCACGATGGCTGTGATTTCAAACGGGTGGCGCTGCCGGACATCTCGAATGGCATTTCTCAGGGAGGTTCGCGCCAGTTCAGAAGTCAAAATTCCACGCCGTTCGTGAGTGACGACCGTGAAGAAGAACAGGCGACCTTCGCGGTTTCGTCGATAGCGACGCATGAGTCTCCGTTCTTTCAGGAGCAACCAGCCGGCCTGCCACCTGCAACATGACCCAAGGGTTCGATGACGCTTCGCCAACGCTGGGTCTTTGACGACCCAGCCTACGATTGAATTCGCCAGATTGTCAAAGAACTCGGCATGCTCACGCTGCGGACGCGACAGGAGCCCGGCCCCCAGAACATGTTTCGCTCAGCCATCCCACCTGGCCAATGGGTCACTATCAGCAGCACCGTCGTCACAACAGGAAGTCTGCTTCGGCAGGGAAACCACCGAAGTTTCCAGGAGACATTCAGTCCCCATTGACTTCACTTTCATTGACTGCAGCGACAGGACACCCGGTCTCTGAAAGCAATCATTCCACAGATGCTGAAAACCTCAAATCAGGCTATTCACCAGCGCGGACATACACCCGGTTCACCACCCGATTCACTCCGGCCACCTGACCCGCTGCCTGATTGATCGCCAGAATGGGGCCTTCGCACTGAATGGTCGCCGTGCCGGTCAGGCAGACCCCGCCATCGACACAATGAATCTGCAGGGAGCCGAAGCGGACCCCCGGCAATTGCAGCAGCGCCCGCTGGACCGCCCGTTCCACTTCATGGGCCGGCGCATAGCCTTCTCCGCAAATACCGCTCTCGGAAAGGCCAGGCACCGGACCATCTGGAAGATCCGGGCAACCAAGAGTCGGCTGTTCGATTCGTTCGCGAGTCATCGTCATCCCTTTCGATTGAGAACCGCTCACTAAATCCATCCTGTGATCCCGGCCCTGCGATCCGTCTTGCTCCGCGGGGGGCAGCAATTCGGATCAGGCACATCACTTCTGGTCGGAGCCATGTTTGATCACTCGACAGGCCGCGTCTGGCCTGTTGAAACGCGCATCTAGGACAGACACGCTCCGGAACTGCACACCATGCAGGCTCAGGCAAGCGCGATCTGCTCTGAAGTTTTCTTCGCGATATTCTGGATGGCGGCCTGGTCCGGTCTGCCAGAGGAACTGGCCGACGGCCTGACCCATGCGGTTTCCGGCACGGTCTTCTACCAGCCAGGGCAGATTCCTGAGCCCGGATCGCTCACGCTGACCGCATCAACACTTCTTGATACATCAATCCGTTGACCGAGGCAAGAACCAATTCGCATCCCCCGACAAGATCCCGACAACAGGAACGTGGTCCCGGCCGGCCAGGCTCAATGTTTCTTCTCCGGAGAAATGCTTCCCTGCAGATCTTCCCTGAAGAAACGGCCGCGTCCCGAGGGGGGAGTCGAGACCGGAGCCAAGGCGGCTCCCCTGCCGCCGGAGCCTCAGACGCCGCAGGCATGCCACCGCCCGATGCCCCCGCTGCTCCCAGACGCCGAAAAATCGATCTTGACAGAGTCCGGCCGTGACGGTCCGCGGGAGTTGGATTTTCCTGAAGCGCTATTTAGAATCTCAGACACACCATTTTCGTGAACACAGAGCAGGTTGCTCTCGCCGGGGCTCGTCGGTTTTCTGCTTTTGCAAGGCGGAACGTGGCCCATGCGGGAGTGAAACGCTCCAGTTCCCCGGCAAAGACGTTTCCTCCAGGGAACAGCAACTTCGCGGCACATCACGTCGGCTCTCTCCAGGGCAGACGTCACAACATTATCAGGGAGAGCACAGAGACCATGTCGGAAATGCCGTACTCTCCCGGTCTGCTCGCGGCAGACCTGCAGTTGTCACAACTGCTGATGATCGCCGGCGGGTTCATTCTCCTGTTCGGGGGGTTGATTTTCGTTTTCCTCCTGGGGAAATACTTCAGCCTGTGGCTGCGGGCGTTCGTCACCGGAGGCCGCATCGGTCCCCTGCAGCTGATTGGCATGTCATTGCAGAAGGTCAATCCGACCTTGATTGTCGATTCCAAGATCAGTGCCGTGCAGGCCGGAATTACCGACATTCCCACCTCGGCGCTCTCTTCGCATTATCTGGCCGGTGGAAACGTGACCCGGGTGATTCGAGCCTTGATTGCGGCCCAGCGTGCCCGCATTGATCTCGACTGGGATACGGCCGCCGCCATTGACCTGGCCGGCCGCGACGTTCTGGAAGCCGTGCGCACCAGCGTCGACCCGAAAGTGATCGACTGCCCGGACACTCGAAACGGCCGTGTGACACTGGATGGCGTGGCCAAAGACGGCATTCAGCTGAAAGCCCGCGCCCGGGTGACCGTGCGGACCAATCTGAGCCAGTTGATTGGCGGGGCCACGGAAGACACCGTGATTGCCCGGGTCGGGGAAGGAATTGTTTCCGCCATCGGGTCATCAGAAACACACAAACATGTGCTCGCCAATCCCATGCTCATTGCTCAGGCTGTTCTGAGAAAGAGTCTGGATTCGCAGACGGCCTATGAAATTGTTTCGATCGACATCGCCGACATCGATGTGGGCGACAACATTGGAGCACGCCTGCAGGCCGATCAGGCAGAAGCCGACATGCGCGTGGCCCGAGCCCGGGCCGAACAGCGTCGTGCCGAAGCCGTGGCCACCGAACAGGAAATGCAGGCCCTGACCCAGGAAAACCGCGCGAAGGTGGTTCTCGCGGAAGCCGAAATTCCCCGTTCCATGGCCGAGGCATTCCAATCGGGAATGCTCCGGGCGGATAAAAATGGGAAATCCGAGTAATTTGGGATCCCAAACGGCAGATTTTGCTGGATATTTGGATCGCAACTCGGCAAAAATTGTCAGTCGAGATCGGGGACCGATCCATACGATGAAAGATGAAACATCGTGATTTCAGCAGTAGACGGAATCACGACTCGTTGAATTCACTGCTCTGATCCGCAATCAAGGACGAAACATGCAATCTGCAGGGCAGCGACGTAAAGGCAGAAGAAGTCTGAACATGGCAGAACTCAATTTCCAACTGACCCGCCAGCAGCAGGAAATCCTGTTACGCGGGCTGCGTTTCGTCCGCAGCTCCGTGGCACTGGATATGCAGAATTTTAACGATCAGATCGAAGAACAGCGTCGTTCGCAATATGCCGAGATTGCCGCTGTGGAATCGATCGTGAGCCAGGCGCAGATCGTCGAAGTCGCCGCAATCTGATTGCCGCCGGGGAGTCTGACTTCGATCAGATTTCCCCCGGCTCCGATCTCTGGCGACAACACGCAGATATTCCGTCTCCGAGGGGGGAGAGAGCCCCCCTGCGAACAGCATCCGCCTGTCCGCAGGGACCGCCCACAGAATCCCCTATCCACAGTATTCCCTATGGATCTCCCCCCGGTGTCTATCTGCCTGGGGGCTGTCCGTACTGTCTCCCTGCCGTGTCCACCTGGCGTGCCTGTCCTGCACTGACGGCATCGGCATACGGCATCGGCACTGTGCCCTGAAGTGTTCTCCATCGGCTGGGGTAGCGCCGCTGGAGATCCGAATTTCCGACACATTTCTTTTTTCACACGGTCCAGGCGGCGGAGTTTCAGCTCCGCCGTTTTTTCATTTGAAACCCCTCACAAAACCTGCCGTGATCCGCTCGCGGAAAGGAAATTCGCATCATGTGAGAGGTTTTGTTCGCGGCTCTCAATCGCTTCATTCCCGCAGAGGCCGCATTCCGCCACGCGACGAGTTGCGTTTCCTCAAGTGAAGCGCGTGCTGCGCGGCCCCCGGCGAGAGCAACCTGCTCTTGTCCGTCATGTTCTTGCGCCCGCTGTGCAGGGGAATTTCATTTCGGCCCATCCATTCAGGGCAATTTCAGCCGGCCTGTTTGTTCTGCTTCCGCTTTGCACTACGATGCCGGAACATCAGCACTGTTCTGACAGTTCCGCTGGAACCAGCCAGCCTGCTGAGAGCCGGATTCGCCGTCGTCTGGCAAACTTCCTGATGGCAATCCCGGCCGAAACTTCCTCGCACAGGGCGCTTTTCCACGGCGCCGGACAAGGCACGAAGGACCGATGCGATACCAGCGAGTCTGCATTGAATCATTTGTCACGCTGCTCCCGGAGGAAGTGGTCACTTCCGAGCAGATTGAAACACAGCTGGCCCCGGTCTACGAACGGCTGGGACTTCCGGCCGGGCGTCTGGAACTGATGTCCGGCATTCGGGAGCGCCGATTCCATGCGGCAGGCTGCCGGCCAGGCACCGTCAGTGCCCAGACCGTGCAGAAAGCGCTGCAGGTTTCGCAGCTCGATCCCCGGCATGTCGGAGCACTGATTCACGGTTCCGTCTGTCGCGATCAGCTGGAACCTGCCACGGCCACCGGGGTGCATCATGCAGCCAGCCTGCCCGATGACTGCCTGGTGCTCGACATCAGCAACGCCTGCCTGGGCCTGCTGAACGGAATGATGATGATCGCCGATCTGATTGAACTCGGCAGGATTCAGGCAGGCATCATCGTCGGCACCGAAGTCGGCCGGCCATTGGTGGAAGGGACCATTGCCAAACTGCTGCGCGACCCGCAGGTGAGCCGCAAGTCGATCAAACTCGACTTCGCCTCCCTGACAATTGGTTCAGGTTCGGCCGCGGTCGTGCTGTGTGAGGAATCGATTTCACGAACCGGGAACCGCTTTCTGGGAGGAGCCTGCCTGGCCGATACCCGACACCACCGCTTGTGTGCCGGCGGAGTGGAAGAGCAGGGAAGTGACGGCCGCCCGCTGATGAGTACCGATTCCGAAGCCCTGCTGCATGCCGGTGTGAACCTGGCCGAACGGACCTGGGCCGTCGCCCGGCAGACACTGGGATGGTCCAATGCCGATGTCGACCGAATCTTCACGCATCAGGTGGGCAAGGCGCATCGTCAGCTGCTGCTCAGCCGGCTTGAATTGCCGCCTGAACGCGACTATCCCACCGTCGACTTTCTGGGAAACACCGGCGCAGTGGCCCTGCCGACAGCGGCCGCCCTGGGACTGCAGCGCGGCATCGTCCAGCCGGGAGATCGCGTGGCCCTGCTGGGCATTGGCAGCGGCCTGAACTGCATTATGCTCGGGCTGGAATGGCACAAAACACTGTTTGAATGAGTGACGATCAGCGACAGACTGGTGAGCGGGGAGATCCCGTCCTTCCGCTCACAGGACACGCAGAACAGAGATAGAACAGAGACAGAACAGGGGATTGTCCTGAACTGCAATATGGCGCAAATCCGCCGGGGCAGCCCCTGAACGGTTCGACTTCCGGCTCAGGCTTCCCTGCCATCGCAAAGCCATGCACAGGTCGCCCCGTCCGCCGGCCCCCTGTGCGAAATCTGAAACCTGTCTGGGACCGGAACGGAATGTCGGCCGAAATCACCGTAACGTCCGTCAGAAATGTCCTCACCCGGGCGACAGGATATCTGCAGACAGTCTGTTCACATTCCCTGCAGCCTTATCGCGGCTGCACCTATGGCAATGCCTTGTGCGGCGTCGGCTGTTATGTGCAGCATCAGAAGCATCTGCTGCGCGGCCGGGAATGGGGCCGCTTTCTGGAAGTGCGGGCCAACACCGCCGAGTCCTATCTGGAACATGTCGCGTCAGAAGCCCGCTGGGCTCGCCGTCAACGCGGAACATTTTCCATCTTCTGCTCCAGCGTCACTGATCCCTTTGTCCCGCAGGAACGGCACTATGGCATCACTCGAAGCCTGCTGCAGGCCATGCAGCATTCGCCTCCGGATGAGCTGATTGTGCAGACACACGCTCCGCTGGTCACACTCGCGCTGCCGGAACTGGCGGCTCTGAACTCCCGCTGCCGTGTTCGGGTGCATCTGTCGATCGAATCCGATCTGGATCGTCTGCCCGGGTTGCCCCCGCCGGCGGCCAGTGTGGCAAAGCGGCTGCAGGCCTGCCGGCAGCTTCGAGACGCCGGAATTCGCACCGTCGTGACCATCGCTCCGCTGTTGCCAATCGCCCGGCCGCAGGCATTTTTCAAACGGATCAGCGAATCCGCCGATGCCGTGGTGCTCGATCACTTCATCGGCGGCGATGGCACGGCGACCGGGTCGCGTACACGACACACCCCCTTGCCGGCCGCCATGGAAGCGGTCTGCCCTCAGGCGCTGTCTCTGACTTATCGCGAGGAAATGGCGGCCATTGCGCAGCAGTTTCTGCCCGGCCAGGTGGGAATCGGCATCGATGGCTTTGCCAGCCGCATGCTGCCCTCTCCGCCTGTCTGAGAGCGCCCGCTCTTATGCTCCCTGAGTCAGATGGCGTTTCGAGCGCGAACGCAATTTCAGATTAAGCAGTTCGACTGCCAGTGAAAATGCCATCGCAAAGTAAATGTAGCCCTTGTTGACCGGGGTGCCGATTGCTTCGGCCACCAGCAGAACCCCGATGAGAATCAGAAAACTGAGTGCCAGCATTTTCACGGTCGGGTACTTCGACACGAACCGCTCCACCGCTCCGGCGAACAGCATCATGACGATCACCGCCAGAACGACAGCCACAATCATCACCCAGATCTCTTTGGCCATGCCGACCGCCGTAATCACCGAATCGAGTGAGAAGATGATGTCCAGCACGGCAATCTGAAACAGCACCGCATTGAAACTGACCCGCGACGGCGTGGCATGCTCTTCTTCCGATTCCTCCAGCTTGTGATGAATTTCCAGCACACTGTTTCCGATCAGAAACAAGCCGCCCAGCAGCAGAATGAGATCCCGGATCGAGACCTGATTGATTTCCTCAGGTCCATGTCCATGAGCATGCGCCGGCCCCTGCTCGGCTGTCGGATCAAAATCGTCCGGCAGCACCCAGCTGGCAGGAATTCCCAGATCGGTCAGTTCAAAGACCGGCGTGGTCAGGCTCAGTACCCAGCTTAAACAGAGCAGCAGCAGAATGCGGGTGCCCATCGCCAGTCCCAGCCCGATGGTGCGTGCCCAGGTCCGCTGCGCCTCGGGCAGTTTCCCACACAGGATGCTGATGAACACGATATTGTCGATGCCCAGCACGATTTCCATCGCGGTCAATGTGACCAGGGCAATCAGCCATTCCATCGATCTCTTCCCATCTGAACGCAGGACGTCCCACTTGGCAGCACGCTGATCATGACGTCGGCTGTCCTCTTCTCAAAGGGGTCTTCCGCATCTTTTCAGAACTCCTGACATCCCTGCTCCCGATCGGCTCACGCCAGGCAAGTTCTCCGCATGGGTCGCATCCTCGCCACGCGGGGAGTGGCGATTCTGGATTTCAAAGCACAAAACGTCAGTGAATGCACCCGGAACGAGTCATTGGCTTAAGCATGATTCACTTTGAATAAGAACCGCTAACAAAATATTCCGCGATCCGCTCGCGGAAAGGAAATCCTCATTGCTTGAGAGGTTTTGTTCGCGGCTTTAAGAACATTTTCTGAGGGGTGAAGCCGGTGGGACTGAATCCCGCCGCTCAGAAATCCCATTCCGAATAACATCACCGACTGGCATTCCGTCTACGAATCAAGTGCATCCCGTCACCGGTCACCAAATGCACCGGCTGACGCGGCGTGCTCAGAGACTCTACAGGCTCGCAGCCTCTTTCAGAACACGAAACGTCAGTGAGTGCATCCGGACAGGGCCACTGGCTCTCCCAACGAAAAATCCCTGCGAGCGGCTCAAACCATTCGCAGGGATTGTTTTTTCAGGAGGAGCATCTGCCTGGCAAGGGGCTTCCACAAGTCGAAGTCTGAAGCCTGCCTGCCGAAGCGATCCTCCACGCAGTTGCTGCCCGGTTCCCTTATTTCTCCGGGACGATCTTGTAGATCCCCTGGCCGTTCTGGGAAACGATGCAGAAATACAGTTCGCCATTGGCATCATCACCGAACGAGAGCACCGGCATTTTCTGACCGGGAATCGTTTCGTTCGAGACGACCTTGTGAGCTGCCTGATCATAATTCAGTGCCCACAGCCGGCCGGTCACATAGTCTGCATAGATATACTTGCCGACCAGATCCGGCAGTTTCGTTCCACGATACACAAAGCCGCCGGTAATCGATTTCCCCACCTGATGGTTATATTCCCAGATCGGGGGAATCACTTTGCTGTCGTCAATCGTTTTTGTGCCGAACGGGTGAGTCCCTTCGCGGCGATTCCAGCCGTAATTGCCTCCTTTGGAGATCAGGTCGATCTCTTCCCAGAGATTCTGGCCGACATCCGCCGCCCAGAGCTGTCCGGTCGCCCGGTCGAACGAGAGCCGCCAGATATTCCGGAAGCCATAAGCATAAATTTCCGGCTGGGCATCTTTCACATTCACGAACGGGTTGTCCGCCGGAATCCCATAAGCTTTTCCATTGCTCGGGTGATCGACATCAATCCGCAGCAGCTTGCCCAGCAGCGTGTTCAGGTTCTGGCCGTTCTCGAACGGATCATCACCTGCCCCGCCGTCACCCAGGGCAATGTACAGATATCCGTCCGGCCCGAACGCCAGGGTTCCGCCGTTATGATTCCAGAACGGCTGCTCCAGGGTCAGCAGAATCTTTTCTGATGCCGGATCGAACACATTGGGATTGGTCTTCGACCGTTCGAACCGGGAAATGTTCGAACGCAGTGTCGACTTAGGGGTGTAATAGACATAGATATAGCCGTTCTCCTTGAACTTCGGGTGCACGGCCAGCCCCAGAAAGCCTTCTTCGTTCTGCTTGTCCTGATACGACACCCGATCGCGGATATCGAGTACAAGTGTAGACTTCGAGGCCGTGGAGGAGTTCTCGAGTGACCAGATGGCTCCATGCTGTTCGCCCACAAACAGGCGATTGCTGCCATCCGGCGGGTACGTCACCACGATCGGGCGGAAAGCGACCTGACGCCCGTTGGCATCTTCCGGGGACCAGCCTTCCCAGGTGATCTGGGGAAATGCCGGAACCGCTTTCAGCGGCAGCGTGCCAGTGGAAGGGTTGGGGGCTTCCTGGCCGGGTTTGATCGGCCGGACTTTAATATTGCGGAAGGCGACAAGGGAATTGTGATCCTGCAGGCAGATGTGCCCTTTGGTGGGGGCACCAAAGTTTTCCCAGGCTTTGAATTTGCTGGCAGCCACCCGTTTTTTCCAGTCTTCGCTTCCCTTTTTGAAGGTTCCATAAGCGACACCGTTCATCTGAATTTCACAGTTTTCCGGCGTGACTCGCAGATACAGCTGGTTCCATTCTCCAGCCGGCCTGGTGGCATCAATCGTCTGGCCGGTCTGGCGGTCTTTGCGCGGCGGCTGATAGAGCTGATACAGCCATCCCGATTTCTGGGGATCATGACCTGCCACATTGTCCTGAATCTGAACTTCCGGGCCGGTCATGTAAGGAGCTTTTTCCGTCTCCTGCACATGAAACATCAGGCCGCTGTTCCCTTCCGGGGAGATCTTGTAGTCGAGCAGCAGTTCGAAGGCATCGTATTCATCGACGGTCACAATATCGCCGGAGCCTTTGTCCTTGCGGACCAGGCATCCGTCTTCCACAACCCAGCCGGAACTGACAGCATCCTTCTTGTAATTCCGCCAGCCATTGGTGGTTTTGCCGTCAAACAGCAACTTCCAGCCCGAAAGTTCCTCATTCTGGCTGAGAGTATTCGGCTCGCCAGACCAGGCAGATTGTGAGGTGCCTGCGAACAGTGCGGCCCCCAGAGCAAGGCAACAGAAAACTTGTTTCATGACACGCTGACCAGTTCCAAAGGTGTATAATCCCGCCGGAGAATCCCCATGCCTGACCGACCGGCTGCATTCAGCCTGGGCGATCAAAATCCGGCGGCAGCATTTCAACGGATGTTGATGGTACTGGCCGGCATTCCGTATCGCAAAGCAGTCGGCGACCAGAATTGTCGAATGTTCTTCCCGAATCTGGCGACCCGTCCTCCGCTCCATCGGCCCCCCGGCCGATCGGTCGGTTCCAGCAGAAAAGCGGAAGATTCTGCACCGGCATCCCGCCTCCCCGCGACTATAATGAGAGCCGGAAAGGAACCCCCTTTATGGCGCAGGCAATTGCAAACCCGGAAGAACTTCGAGCCTTCGGGCTGAAGCTCAAGCAGTTCAACAGCACACTCTCTGATCAGGCCTCGATGCTGCTGGGACAGCTGGAAACACTCAGCTCTACCTGGCGCGATCAGGAAAATGCCAAATTCACGGAAGAATTCAAAGAACACATGCGGTTGCTGGCCCAGTTTGTGGAAGCCAACAATCGCCATATTCCCTATCTGCTGCGCAAGGCCGAACGGCTGGAAGAATATCTGCAGCAGCGTTGAGGCCGCGCCTGAAATTCAGTCAGCGCGCCAGCAGAAAGATCCGACGGCCAGGCAGGCTGCGACCGTGATCTATCGCGCACTCTGCTCATGTACCATCCGGACCAGCGCCTTGACATGGTCAGGCTTCATGTCCGGATGCACCCCATGTCCGAGATTGAAAATATGCCCCGGATGGCCTGCCGCGGCATCCAGCACATCCTGCACCCGCTGCTTCAGCACCGGCAGTTCGCAATACAGTGAGACCGGGTCCAGATTCCCCTGCAGCGCACGCCGGGAACCGACAATCCTGCGGGCTTCACGCAGATCCACCCGCCAGTCCACCCCCACAACCTGTCCGCCGGCACTGGCCTGATCACTCAATAAAGCCGGATTGCCTGTCAGAAAATTGATGACCGGCACATCGTCCGGCAGCGAAGAAATCAGCCGGCGGGTGTGCGGCAGCACATACCGGCGATAATCCGCCGGACTCAGACACCCGGCCCAGCTGTCAAAAATCTGCACCGCCTGACAGCCGGCCTCGATCTGTGCCCGCAGATAGGCTGAGAGCGAGTCGACCAGCTTGTTCATCAGTTCGGTCCAGGCAAACTCGTCCCCAAACATCAGCGACTTTGTGGGGACATAGGTTTTCGAACCTCCCCCTTCGATGGCATAAGACGCCAGCGTGAACGGGGCGCCTGCGAACCCGAGCAGGGGGATGTTCTCAGGCAGTTCCGCCCGAATCCGGCGGACCGCCTCAAAGACATATCCCACGGCCGACAGGTCTTCGACGGGTGCCACTCGCGCCACGTCGGCCGCGCACTGCAGCGGATTGTGAATGACCGGTCCTTCCCCTTTCAGATATTCCAGTTGGAATCCCATCGGTTCGAGAATCGGCAGCAGATCGGCAAACAGAATGGCCGCATCGACCCCCAGCACCTCCCGGGCAGTCAGCGTCACTTCCGCCGCCAGTTCCGGGCGTTTGCACAATTCAATGAATGTCACCTGGCTGCGGACCGCCATGTATTCCGGCAGATACCGGCCGGCCTGACGCATGATCCAGACGGGAGTGCAGTCGGTCGCCTCACACCGGGCAGCCCGCATGAAGCGTGAATTCTGAAGAGCAGGGGAAAGCATTGCAGGTCCTGTCGGCCAAAAATCCGGCTGTTCCCCCCTGAACATCTGAGGAGGAGAGGAGCGGGATGAGGCGCTTTTTCCAGTGGCGAATGAACCAGTGGCGAATGAATTTGAAAAGAGCCTCCGTTCGGGGGCGACCGCACACTATATCGGTTGTCGGCAGCAGCCACCAAGCCGAGGGATGGATTCCCTGTCTCGCGCCCCAGATGCCCCGGATCTCAAAATCCCCCGGTGATTCCTCCGCAGCAGCAGACTCGCCTCCGCAGCCATTGACCGCCCGGAACGGTTCCTTCCTTCCTGCCTGCCTGCCTGCCTGCCTGCCTCGCAGGGGTCGAACAACCGCATCGAGACGTCTACAATGTCTCAGAGTCTCAGAACGACGAAATATCCAGGCCACAAAGATAACGGCGCGGCGACCAGAACCGTTTTCTCCGTCGTCGCGGAAGAGAGCCAGCGAAGAGAGCCAGCACAGTGAAGGGCAGAAGCGATGCGCGGTCCCGGGGTGAGAATCAAAAACGATGTCCGGAGACTCTGGCGCTGCCCGCAATGCGGGATGGAGCGCAAGCAGCCGGCCACCGAAACCACGGTGCGCTGCCAATGTTCTCCCGCCCGAATTCTGATGCATCTGGTCGAACCGATGCGCCAGGTGCGCCCCCCGGCCCCGCCGATGAGTCTTTACGTCACCGAGGAAGAACTCGCGCCGGAACAGCCCGGGCCGTCTGACTCGACTCCTGAGCCCGTTTCCGAAGCGGCTTCCGAACCTGTTGCTGCAGAAAACGATTCGTCCGACAATGTCCGGACGGAAGATGAGCTGACAGCAGAAAAACCGGCCGACGTCGATCAGGCTCAGGACAGCCGACAGGACATTGAAGAGCCACGCACAAAACCTCTCAATGGATGAGAATTTCCTTTCCGCGAACGGATCGCGGAAGGTTTTGCCAGCGGTTCCAGGTCGTTTCAATGAAATCCGAACGGTCGTCCTTTTAAGACTGTCAGGATTTCGGGGAGGCGTCGATGCAGTTCGAATTCACACACTGGGACGGCACGCAGGGCTTCAGTCCGCAATCCGCCGACGACCTGTTCGATCAGATTGCCGAATATCTGCTGGAGCATGGCGAACAGGTGCTGCCGGCACTCGAACGCTGGGAAGAAGAACATCCCGACGTTCTCGATCAGCTCATCAAACGGGGCTATCTGGAAAAAGACCGGGAGGGACGCTTTCATGTCACCCCGCAAGGGTTGCGCCGGGTCGAAACCCAGGCCCTGGAACAGCTCTTCACCATTCAGAACCGCGACAAAATGGGGCGGCACGAGACCGATTTCCGAGGCACCGGCCAGACAGTGCTCGATGAATCCCGGCCCTACGAATATGGAGATCCGGTCTCGAATCTGAATCTGCATGAAACCCTGAAGAATGCCCTCGTCCGGCAAGGGGGCGGGTCGCCGGTGCATGTTTCAGAAGACGATCTGGTCATTTACGACACCGAATACCAGACATCCTGTGCCACGGTTCTGCTGATTGACATGTCCGGCAGCATGAACCGCTCCGGCAAATTCGCCGCCGCCAAACGGGTGGCCCTGGCCCTGCAGGCCCTGGTCCGCTCCCGTTACCAGAATGATTTTCTGCAGCTGATCGGCTTCTACACCTATGCGTCGCCACTGACCGAAAAAGAACTGCTGCTTTCGGCTCCCAAGCCGGTGAGCCTGTACGATCCGCATGTCCATCTGCGCATCAATCTCGATCGGCCTCCCCGGTTTGTTCCGGAGCATTTCACCAATATCCATGCCGGTCTGCAGTTTGCCCGCCGCATTCTGAAAGCGCATCCGGCCGCGAATCGCCAGATCATGGTGATTACCGATGGCGAACCGACGGCACACCTGGAAGGCCGCGACATTCTGCTGATCTATCCTCCCAGTGAAAAAACATCAAAAATCACGCTGTCCGAAGCCCGCCGGTGCGCCAACGACGGCATTCAGGTTTCCAGTTTCGCCCTGATTGAAGACTATTTTTATTTCGGGCTGGTGAATTTCGTGGAACAGATGGCGCAGGTGACCCGGGGCATCAGCGCCACCTGCCAGTCGGATGACATGGGGAACCTGGTGGTGCAGTCCTTCGTCAAAGGACGACGCAAACGAACGCACTTCTAGACAAAACTCGCTATCCTGTGATCTCCCCAGGGGGCCGGTGATCTGCCAGGAATCCAGACCAGACGGTGGGGATACGTTCTGCAGCCAGGTTCAACCGCCTTCCTGTTCGAGATCGTGACACCCCTGCGGATTCGCCGGCTGCTCGTCATTCTCCCGATTCCGCCCTGCAATATTCGATTCTGCCATCACATCTGTTCACAGTCTGCCACTTCATGCCTGCCATTATCGCCAGTTCCCTGAGCAAGACTTATCGTGTCTATCAGAAACAGGAAGGTCTGCTGGCCTCGGTTCGGGGACTGTTCCACCGGCAATACAAAACCGTGCATGCGGTCCGCGACGTCAGCTTCGAAATCGAGCCGGGAGAAATGGTGGCCTTTCTAGGCCCTAACGGTGCCGGAAAAACCACGACGCTCAAGCTCCTGTCCGGGCTGCTGGTTCCGACCGGCGGGCAGGCCCGGGTGCTCGGCTATATTCCCTGGCAGCGCGAAAACCAGTTCCGCCGGCGTTTTTCACTCGTCATGGGCCAGAAGAATCAGCTCTGGTGGGATCTGCCCGCACAGGAATCGTTTCAACTCCACCGGGAAATCTATCGCATTCCCCCTGCCGATTTTGAACGGCGCAAAAGCGAACTGGTCGATCTGCTGGAAGTCCGCAAACTGATTGGCCAGCCGGTGCGCGAACTCTCCCTGGGCGAGCGGATGCGCATGGAGCTGATTGCCGCACTGCTGCACAGTCCCGAAGTGCTGCTGCTCGACGAACCGACCATTGGACTCGATGTGATTTCCCAGCGCCGAGTGCAGGAATTCCTGAAATTCTACCAGGCCCAGCAGAAGATCACCGTGATCCTCACCAGTCACTACATGAAAGACGTGGAGGCTCTGTGCCGGCGGGCGATCATTATCAATGACGGAGAAATCAAACACGACGGGCCACTGGCCGGCATTGTCGAACGCTTCAGCCAGCACAAGGTGATTCACCTGCAGTTTGGCGTGAATGAGTCGCCGACCGGGCTCGAACGCTATGGCAATGTGCTCGAATTCACTCCTCCCCGCGCCAAGATTGAAGTCGAACGAGCCCGCGTGCCGGAAGTTCTGGGCCAGCTGCTGGCGGCCTATCATATTGAAGATGTGGGAGTGCAGGACCGGCCGCTCGAAGAAGTGATTGCCGAAATGTTCGCGGCCTCCGGCCGGCGTTCCCCTGCACAGGTTCCCCTTCCGACACCCTGAGCCATGCCATGCCGAAGATTGCCCCGTCCGAATTCAGTCCGCTGGCCTCATTCTGGTCGCGCTGCCGGGTGAACTGGACCATTCTGCGCACCTGCATTGACGAACGGCTGGCCTATCGCGCCGATTTCGCACTGGGAACATTGTTTCGCTTTCTGCCGATCGTCACCCAGATCTTTCTGTGGGGAGCCATTTTTGCCGTCGGCACCCCTCAGGCGCATGGCGAAATCGGAGGCTACACCTATCAGAGCATGGTGGCCTATTACCTGCTGACCATGGTCGGCCGCGCGTTTTCCAGCATGCCCAGCCTGGCCAGCGGCATCGCCGCGCAGGTGCGCGACGGCACCATCAAAAAGTTTCTCACCCAGCCGATTGATTTTCTGGGCTATCTGTTCTGGCATCGGGTCGCGCACAAACTGGTCTATTACGGAGTCTCCCTGGGACCGTTCGTCCTCGTCTTCTGGCTCTGCCGCAGCTACTTTCCTCCGACGCCCGATCTGTACGTCATCGCCAGTTGCGTCGCGAGCCTGATCATGGCCTTCCTGCTCGGATTTCTCATTGAAACCACACTCGGTCTGATCGCCTTCTGGTTTCTTGAAGTCAGTTCACTGCTGTTCATCTACATGATGCTGAACTACTTCCTGTCCGGGCACATGATTCCACTGGATTTTCTGCCGGAATGGGCTCGCCAGATTGTCGATCTCCTGCCGTTCCGGTATCTGGCCTATGAACCGGCCGCCATCTGGCTGGGGCGCTACGATCACGAGCAGATTCGGCATCTGCTGCTGATCGAACTGAGCTGGGTGCTCGGCCTGTCCGTGCTCGCACGGCTGACATTCCTGCTGGGCGTGCGACGTTACAGCGCCTTTGGCGGCTGACAAATCGTTCCCCTTGCGGTTCCGTCCGCCCTGGGGGCCGTGCGCGTGTGAACCGGGCCGCCGCCTGCTACGATGTGGATTCTGGCAAAGCCCGGTCAAAAATGCCGGGTCAGGAACCAGGCTCACGACCGCCGGCTTCATGTGGCAACATGTTTATTGATCGCGTTGAAATCCTGTGTCAGGCCGGTGACGGCGGAAAAGGATGTTGCAGCTTCCGCCGGGAAGCCTTTATTCCCCGCGGGGGGCCCGATGGCGGCGATGGCGGACATGGCGGGCACATCATTCTGCGCGCCGATGAAAACACAGGCAGCCTGTATCACCTGGTCGGACATCGCCATTGGCGGGCTGATCATGGCCGCCCGGGAGAAGGGAGTCTCTGCACCGGAAAATCCGGAGCCGACACGGTCATTCTCGTTCCGCCGGGAACCATCGTCAAAGATACCCGCGATGATTACGTTATCCTCGAACTCCTGCATCACAATCAGGAAACGATCATTGCCCGGGGAGGCAAAGGGGGGCGCGGCAACAAACGCTTCGCCACATCGACCGAACGCGCGCCGCGCCATTACGAAGAGGGCGAACCCGGCGAAACCCGCGATGTCGTTCTCGAACTCAAGCTGATTGCCGATGTCGGCCTGCTGGGCAAACCGAATGCCGGCAAAAGCACACTGCTCAGCCGGTTGTCACGGGCGACTCCGGAGATCGGCGCGTATCCATTCACCACGAAATATCCCAATCTGGGCGTGGTCTATGTCAACGACGATGATTCCTTCATTCTGGCCGATATCCCCGGGCTGATCGAAGGGGCGCACCTCGGCGTCGGGCTGGGGCATGAATTTCTCAAACATGTCCAGCGAACCCGGGTGCTGGTCCATCTGGTGGAACCTGATCCCATGGATCAGTCTGACCCTGTTTCCAACTATCACCAGATCCGGGAAGAACTGCGGCTGTATGATCCGGAACTGATCAACCGACCCGAGATCATTGCTGTGACAAAATGTGAACTGCCCGATGCATCTGCCTGCGCCGAACTGCTGGAAGAGAACCTGCAGCGTCCGGTGCTGCGCCTTTCGGCGGCCACTGGCGTCGGGCTGAAGGAACTGAAATTCGAAGTCCTGAAAGTTCTTCGAAACCTGGACGGCGACACACTGTAGTGCCCACTTCATACCCCCCCAAGAACTTCCGAACACCTGTGTTATCGGCCAGTTTTTTGGGGGGGTGATGAAACCGGCTGCAGTGCCCCACCCCGGAAAAGAGAGACTTGGTTCGGGGGGTGTTCTGCCCCGGCAAAGAGCGGCTCCGGCTGGCAGTGGCGGCTTGTCCGCCAGTGCGAACCGCGTTGCGACGCCCACTGGCTGGATTCATACGAAAGAATCGCAGCCAGGCCGGGTGACCGAAGCAAATCAGGTTCTTTTGGGGTGCCATGCTCATGTCGCGTCAGCAGCATGAGCATGCCGGTCACCAACCAACGACCTTCGATAGGCCCGCCCTGTTGCGCGATGCGAGCAGGGCCCTCGGCTGATCGCGGCTGACAATTCAGTTGTCAATCCCCGGGCTTTCTCCCGCGATCTGTCCCCAGACACCTGTCGCTCGCACTGGCGGACAAGCCGACCAGTGCCACCCGGCACTCGCCGTCTTCCGCATATCGATCATGTCTCGCGATCGTTTCTGTCCCGCTTATGAATGACATCCCCCGGGCAGAAATGCCGACAGGACTGAATCCCGCCGCCCAAAACAGGCATGCACGCCCATTCTCCCCAAGTTGCAGCAAAACAGATCAGAAAGATTCAATGAGTCTGGTCTGAATCCCCCTCTTCAGTGAATCCATTGATCTTTCGGAACGATTTTGCCGATGAGGAGGAAGTTTCTGCAAAATTCGTCCGTCACGACTTCAACGAATACGAGCTCAGAGTATGGCGGATCAGCGTTTTCCCTTGAAGCTGATCATCTGGACCGGCATTTTCTGCTGCGCCCTCGCTGTCCCCAGCGCCTGGGCCCAGAATGGCAGGATTATCACATCCTCCTCCCAGCCCCCTGCGGCTGCGCGACGCGGTCTGATCGAATCCCGCCCGCAGAATACCGGCCCGTTTGCCTATGCGATTGTCGGGGAAGTCAAACAGTCGGCTGTCTATTCCAGCCATGAATCCTGGCTGCCGATTGATCAACTCATCAGCGCCGCCGGCGGACTGACTCCCGATGCCTCCCCGGTCGTGCGCGTGGTCCGCAACGGCGAGCTCCGTTTTCAAATGCATGTCGTGCCAGATCAGCCGGATCCCTCTAATCGAGTGCTGCCCAATGACGTGATCATCGTCAGTGCCCGCCAAGCGACGGCCGGCAATGCCGGAATTGTTCCCATTGCCTGCCTGGGCCTGACGAAAACTCCTGTGGTGCTGCCGCTGGATCCTTCGATTCAGAGCATTGCGGAACTCACACGCTGCCTGGCCCAGCCGGCAGTCGTCGCCCAGTCGGCCGCGTTGATTGGTCCAGGCAGCTCCGCACGTCAGCTCACCGCAGGCTGTGTGGTGGTCTTTGATCCACGTCTGGTCGATCCCGAGCCATTACGTCTGCCGGACATGATTCCTCCGGCGCTCGACATGGAACAGGCCCGAACTTCGGCCGCTCCCGGACTGGTGGCCGGCACGCTGCACACACCGACGCCGGCTCCGCCCGTGTCCCTGCAGAACCGTCTGCTGGCTCAGGGATCCTCCAGCCCGGCCCGGCCCGGATTGCAGGTGCCGGACCTGTCGATTTCCCAGTTGAATTTTGATGCGGCCGCCACAGGCTCCGGCTCCGCGATGCTGCAGGTGCAGGCCGAGCAGGTACAGGATCTTTTCACTCCGGAAGACATTCTGCCCCCGGTCTCTCCCCAGCCTTATGACATGGCCCGGCCTGCGGCCATTGCCATTGCGGCTCCTCCGGCCACCCCGTTGTCGGCCCCGCCTCCGATCCCGATGCCGACATCGGCCGCACAGCCGCCCGAAGCTGCAATGGCAACGACGACGACAACGCCTCAGCGGGAACTGGAACCGGTTCTCGTCCGCCCACTTTCCACGAATGTGATTGTCGAGCCGGTTCCCGAACCTGCGTCCTCTCTTTCATCCTCCGGCTTCCATCCGACCACGGCTTCGGGTTCCGGGACCGGTTCTGAGACCAGCAGGGCCACAGCCTTGCCGGTTCGGACTGCGGAGTCTGTCCTGCCGCAGGACTATCGGAACAGCCGACAGGAAAAAGCCTCTCCCGCGGAGAGACGCCCGCTTTCCGCAGTCACTGCTCAGAACAGCGACATGGCCTCTCTTTCTCCGCTGCCGGCGGAACAGTCAGGTTCCCTGGCCTGGGAACAACCCCTGTCCATTCTGTTCGGCGCTGGCCTGATGCTGGGAGGGATCATGGCGATGACCTGGATCTGGGCAGGCTGGCAAAATCATCTGGCCCGCGTTCGTTCCGAAGCAGGTGCCGCCGAACAGGCTCACACAGACAGGGCAGGCCAGCCAGCCGCAGCGTCTTCTGCCGATGCCGCTCTGGCCTCGCGCGCCACATCCGGGGCAGTTCCGCCTGGCGCAGTTCCCTTTGGAACCGTCTCACCTGGAACCATTGTCTCGGCCACAGTCCCGCCAGGGCTGCAGCATTCCATTCCGCCGGTGACTCCCAATCCGATTCAGCAGTTGATTCACCGCACCGTGCCGGTCGTCGAAGAACAGATTCAGGTGCCGAACGAATGGCCGCTGCACGGTCTGGTCATCGGACATCGCCGCCACATTCTGCATTCCGCGCACGAAACGATCGCCGGACCTCATTTTTCCCGACGCGACACGCAGACCGCCCGGGAAAAAGTGCCGGTGCAGGCTCATTCCCTGGATGAACGCACCCTGCGTTCCCGGCTCCGGGCCGCCATGTCTCCGGCATCAGACTCGCAAGAGTTGCCCGCGCAGACGCCGTCCGTTCCGGACGATGCGGTCTTCCGCCCGGCATCGAAAGAAAGAACCGTGGCCGCAGCCCGTGTTGCCGCGTCTTCCGGTTCTGATCGCGAAGCCGATCACGAACTCGACATTGTTCAGCCTCAGGATCCCGCCCCTGCCGTTGCAATGAGCCCGCTGGAGCGCGCATTGCGAACGCTCGCCTCGGAGAAATTTGGATGATGGCCTCTCTGGACCTGGGAAGCAGCGAGTTCCGTTCCTTGCGCCGCGAAGAACAGCGTCTGATCGCCCGGCGCATGCCGGCGGTCTACACCGTTCTGGAGGATGTGCCTGGAAACCGGAGACTGCTCGAACAGTCGCAGATTCCCTTTTCCACCCCAGCCGGTTCGCTGGTGGTGATTGGCGAGCCTGCGCAGGAAGTCTCCCGGCTGCTGCGGCATCCCCTGGTTCCCCTGCTGACTGGAGGAGTGCTGGGAGAGCAGGACCCTGTCAGTCGGCAGGTGTGTGCCTGGCTGATCAATCTGCTGCTGCCGCGCGCCCAGTCCCCGCACGATCTGTGCGTCATGACGATTCCCTGCGGAGAGGCCACCGGCACCCTGCAGGACAGCTGGACGCCGCAGTTTCTGGAACATGTGGTCCAGTTGCAGGGCTATCAGACCTGTGTCATGCAGCCGGCTCATGCCCTGGCCATTGCAGAACTGGAAGATCACGAGTTCACCGGCATCTGCCTGTCTGTCGGTGCCGAGTCGATTTCCTTCTGCGCCACGCTGCATTCACAACCTGTTCTCGAGGCCCGCCCCCACAAAGGAACCCGCGAAATCCTCGAACGATTTGCGCATGAGCACCAGAAGTTCATCTGGGACAGCAACGGCAATTCGTTTCTGAATCTGGCCGCCGTTTCCCGCTGGCTGACCGATTCCGAAATCTCTCTGGTGGCTCCTCAGACCGAAGAAGAAGCCTGGCTGGCCTCGGCGCTGGAAGAACTGCTGCTCTCGACCTGTTTCCAGTTGAAGCGCAAGGTGGCCGCCTGCACCGATTCCATTCTTCGGCAACCGTTGCCCCTGCTCATTTCCGGGGGGATCACCCGCCTGCATGGCTTTCGCGATCTTGTGGCCGAGTCGATCAAACTCAGCGGGTTGCCGGTCCAGATCAGTGAAATTCAGCCGGCGACCTTTGAACCGTATTCGGTCTCCCGGGGGTTGCTGATTCAGGCCACACTCGCCTCAGGCGACTATCCCCCGTTGCGACATCCTCTCGAAGCCGCCTGAACCGGCCGCCGGGATGAGAGCACTGCACTCCCCCATGGGGCGCGTTCCGCCGCGCGGCGAGTGGCGTTTCATCAAGTGAAACCCGTGCAAAAAGCCGGCAGCCTGCAGGCTCAGGCCAGAGCTATCTGCTCCGGCCGCCTGAAAAGCAGGGCAAGGGAGTCATACTGGGAAAAATACAGCAGTTTCCGAACAGGATGCCGTCAGAATTTCACGCTCGCAGGACTGCGCGTCCAGAAATTCGCTCCCCCCCGCCTCCAGAATCGCTACATTAGGGCAGGTGGCTCATTCCTGTTCCTGCGCAAGAAACACTGTCGCTGCATGGCACATGGGGGCAGGGTCATCACGTTGCAAGTTGCTCTGAAACGCCTGGGCCCCGTCAGAGCCGCGTTCCGCGATGCGATGAGTGGCATTTCCTTTCGATAAAACCCCATCTGCCCGAAACAGGCAGGGGATCGGCTCGAAATGTGCTTTCCGTCCCGGAACTTTCCACGCAGGCAGTTCTTTTCCAGGCTGATCCGCGAACAAGCAGGCAAGCTGGAAATCGACGGAGTTCAAGCGATTCAATTCTGGATGGAACCTTCTTCTCTCTCAGTCCGACTCTCTGCCCCCCCTTGCGACGGCAACGGGGAAGACTGCCCCCTCTCATTTCCGACAGACCACCGGCCGGCCTTCCGTTCCGGGACAGGGGCGAATCTTTCGGGGACGGCCCCTCACAATTTCTCCGGCGACCAGTTCGCACCGTCCCACCCCTCGCGAAACAACCGATTTCGCAGCATCGCGTTCTGGCTGATAGCCGGTCTCGGAACGCTGGCATTCAGCAAAACGCTGCAGGCGGACAAGCCGACCGGCTTCAAAACGCCCCCTCAGGCGAACGCCCCGGCGTCTCCTGCGCGGACCATCAGCTGGAAGCACTGGGAACCTGCCAGTTTTGAACAGGCCCGCCGTGAAAACAAACTGGTGTTTCTGTTTGTCGGATCGGCCCGCAGCCAGCGCAGCCGACAGATGCTGCAGCAGACGCTGACTCAGGCCGAAATCGTTTCCCGGCTCAATGCGCAGTTTGTCTGCATTCAGGTAGATGCGGACGACGAGCCGGAAATTGCACGCACTTATCAGCTGGCGCTGCAGGTGTCGTATGAACTCGCCAAGGCGGCAGGCACATTCAATGAACCGCTCGCCACCTTTCTGACACCGGACCGCAAACTGATTGCCGGAGGAGGGTATTTCTCCCCGTTGGACACCCCGGCCGCACGCGGGTTTCTGCCCGCCCTGAATCAGATTCAAACGGCCTGGTCGACCCGCGAGGCCGACGTCCGGGCCACTGCCGACCGGATTTTCTCTCAGTTATCCCGGCGCGTCGAACCACAGAACCGCCCTGCCGACCCGGTGCCGGATCCCGCCTGGATTTCTGCCGCTCAGAGCCATTATGCCGCCTCCTTCGACCCCCAATCCGGAGGCTTTGCGTTCGTTCCGGCGGAATCATCCCCAAAACATCCGCTCGGATGCGCTCCCTTGTTCTGGATGCAGGCGCAGATCGGACGCACTGATGCACCCGCAGAACTGCAGCAGCAACTGGATCTGACTCTTGAAAAGATGATGCAGGGCGAGATCTCGGATCAGCTGGCCGGCGGCTTCTTCCGGCAGGCCACTCGCGCTGACTGGTCGCAGCCGGATTTCGAAAAACGCCTGTGTGACCAGGCGCTGATGGCACAGATTTTCGTCGATGCCTATCGCCGCTCGAGCCGGGAATCTGATCGGGCGACTGCCATCTCGATTCTCGATTTCGTCCTGCAGGATCTCACGGCCCCCCACGGCGGGTTCTACTCCGGCATGGCCGCCCCTTCGACGACGACAGGCCCTCACTACTATCTGTGGACCATCGCCGAACTGGAAAAAGTGCTGAATCCCAATGAATTCCGCCTTGTTTCCGCCGTTTATGGCCTGCAGCAGGCAGACAGCAAACAGACGGAACGGGCCCTGGCCGTGATCAGCCCGATCGCGGATGTTTCCCAGGAGCTGGCTCTTCCAGTGAAAGAACTGCATCTGCGACTCGATGAGATTCGACGAAAGCTGCTGACCGTGCGAAAGCGGCGACCCGCTCCGGCCCGCGACGAACGCGTGTTGACCGGTTGGAACGGACTGATGATCCGCACTCTGGCCCAGGCCGGAAAGTCCCTGCAAAACCGGGATTATCTCGCGGCCGCCGAACGGTCGGCATTGCGGGTGCTCTCCGCCCATCGCGATTCCACCGGACGCCTGCTGCGCGCGGCCGCCCAGGGAAAAACCGAAGTTCCTGCCGTGCTCGATGACTATGCCTATTTCATCAGCGGGCTGCTGGCCCTGCACGATGCCACAGGCGAAGAAAAATGGCTGAATGCCGCCCGGCGCCTGATGGATGACCAGATTGGAATTTACTGGAATCAGAATCAGGGCGGCTTCTACCTGAACTCGAATGCACAACCGACCGCCCTGATCCGGCTGGAAATCGGAGAGGACCTGTCCCTGCCTTCCGGCAATGGAATCAGCACACTCAATCTGATTCAGTTGAGTCGCATGAAATCGGATGAGTCCTATCGCAATTCGGCATTGAAGACACTGCTCGCCTTTGCTCCGCAGATCAGTCAGTCCCCTCAGGATTTCTGCACATTGCTGCTCGCCAGTCAGGAATACCTGCACTGGTTTGGCGCTCCCCGGCCAGCATCCGATGGGAGCGGCTCCCTGTTCACCGGCGGAATTTCGAATCCCCGGGAAAACACCGACGCCGCCCCGCTGAACCGTGCCTCCCCCCGGCCTGCGTCAGGGCTGAAAGAACCGGAGGAACGCCGTCCCCGGGAGAGAAACGTCCCCCCCGCCACACCCTGAATATGCGCAGCCTGCGCAATTTCGGATGGGCGAGAACCTTAGGCCCCCCTTCCGGCGGCAGATTTTCGTCGCAGGCAGCCAGCTGCGTCCTGCGTTTCACTGCGATTCCCTTGCGGGGGGAAAGAGCATCCCGCAAAATAGGACCTGTTCGATCTTCAACGGGCCACGCAGCGCATCTGTTATTCAGCAAGCGCTGATCACGGCATGCCGAATCGCCCCGGCGACTCCCGAAAGAGTCGCTGTCGCATCGCGTCCAGTCTCTCTGTTCGGATCAGTGCAGCAGATCACAAACGATTTCCGGGCCGCAAGCCATGCCGGACAATCCGAATTTCCCAGTCTGGCAAGCTCCCTGTTGAAACAGACAGGGCGGTGTTCCCCTGAATCGTTCTGCTGCTTGTCCCGCACGATCTGAAGCAGCCCGTTTTCCTCTCGCTCTCGATTATTTTCTGACGGATTTCCTGCCATGGACCTGGCCAGCCCTGCATTGAACACTGCTTCTGATGACAGCAGTCCGGACTACCGGCAGACTCTCAGACCGCGCCAGTTTTTTCACCGTCTGGGTCTGTGCCTGCTTCTGCTTCTGTCCGTGACCGGCGGGGAATTGCCGGCCAGTGACCGGGCTCGCTCCCTGCAGGGGCCGGGCTGTTTCACCCCTGATTTTCCGAACGACTGGCTGTTTTTCGCCGGCACAAAATCATCCCAGCTTGCCGACACCTGGAAGTGGAAACCCGGGACGGATTCACAGCCTGCGGTGCTGACCTGCCAGGGAAATCCACACGGATATCTACGCACAGTGCGTACATTCTCCAATTTCCAGATGAGTCTGGAATGGAACTTCCCGAAAGACGCCAACGGCAACAGCGGCATTCTTCTGTTTACCTCCGATGAACAAAAGCTCTGGCCGGCATCCATTCAAGTGCAGCTGTATCAACCTGAAGCAGGGATGACATTTCCGGTCGGCAGTGCCCGCGCCGACAATGAACTCCGCAAGGTTCCGGCGCTCAGCCGGGGGGTGAATCAGTGGAACCGCTGCGAAATTCTGAGCATCGACGGTACCGTGACTGTGACTGTCAATGGACAGACCATTGGCTATTTGACCGGGTGTGAACCGCACACCGGGGGCATTGCCCTGCAGAGCGAAGGCTCCGAAATCCACTTTCGGAACATCCTGATTCGGGAACTGTTGCAGCCCCCCGAATCAGGCAGCACGACCGAAGCCTCGCCTGCGCCTGCCGAGCCAGTCTTGCCGGTGCGCGACGCCATGGTCGAACGGGGACATCAAAGCCAAAAACACATTCGTGTGCGGGCCATCCGGTAATTTTCCGGCCTCTGCAATTCCTCGGCCTCCTTCCCCACCCATTCCATTTCGCGCCCTCTGGCTGACTTGCGCAACCCTCCCGATCCAAACGGGAATCAGCCAGGCCGGGACGGAGACCGGCCCCGCCGGATGAGCCCGGCAGACAGCACTCGGATGAAGAGTTCGTTGTCCTCAGCGGCATTCGGCGCTGGCAGCCGGGGGACCCCCTTGGAAATCGGCCCCCGGGAATGTCAAAATTTCCACACGGCCCAGGCAGAATTGCATTTTTTACCTGCCGCAAGGGGGCAAAGCAGGGCGAGAGCACTCTCCAGACTTCGCAAAATTGAATGCCGCAGCGACGCATGCCGCGCGTCACAATCTCATTTGGCCCGCGTCACTATCTCTTTTGGCCCGCGTCACTATCTCTTTTGGCCGAGGCCCCTGTTGCTGTGCCGGGGCCTGCTGCCTGCGACCTGCCAGAGAACAGCAGGGTAAAATGGCAGAGCGGAGCAGCAGAACTTCGCCCCCGGGCGGAACCAGATGGCCCCCCAGGTTGCAGGCGAATGATTTCTGCGGGGTTCACCGCAGACTTTCCGCTCCCGGCCATGGAATTCAGCGGAATTCGGCGCATAAAAATACCCTTGAGATGATTCCGTCAGACCACCGGCTGGCTCGTGGTTAAAGAAGCTGCGTGCAGAATGGGTCAGGCTGCAAACAATCGCCGGTCAGTTAACGCTGTGAATCATCCTCAAGGGCATTGGTTGGGGTACCAGAATCATATGCAACCGATGTGCCAGAACGTAAATTTTCTGCGCCGATCATCAGCGCTGGCACAGATCCACCGAAAAATACAGCATTTACAACATTCTTTCCTTTTTCTTGAAATTCGCTCAAGAAGCGTTTAGGATGACTTCGGCGCTAGTTTCGGCGCTGAAATGGCTCAGAAATCGGCGCTGAACATGTCGACATCCATTTTTCAACGCTGGGGAATCTCGCTGCTGGCGGTCACCGCGACCCTGTATTGCCTGGCAGTCCTCTGGTACGTCTCCTCACAACCGTGCCTGCCGGTGCGGTGCCTGTTGACCAATTCCCAGGCCCCCACCCAGCCCGGGCTGGAAATCCGCGATGTCAGCCTGCTTGAGGGGGTGCGCAGTGAAATTCGCGGCACCACTCCGGAAGTGGGCGACCGGATCGTCAGTGCCGCAGGCCGCCCGATCCGGTCTTTTGGAGACTGGGTCCGCCTGGAACGGGATCTGCGTCACTGGAAGATCGACTCGGCCGCGCGTCTGGCACCAGGCAAAGATCCCACCGAGGATAGCGCGCTCTCGAATCTGGGAGTCTATGAATACAAGAACAAATCCCGGATTGTCGTGCTCTGGCTGTTGCGGGGAGACAACGCCCAACCGCTGCAGTCGTGTGTGCCCCTTGTGGGGCAGCCCTCTTCGACGCTGTCAGTCACGCTGGCCTGGTTCGTGCTGCAATTGTTTGTGGTGATCATCGGAGGGGTGGCCTATTGGAATCGGCCCTTCGATCAGCCGCTTCGCACGTTTTTTGCCCTGTCGGCCCTGACAGCCATGGCCTTTGTGGGAGGCAGCCACTGGTGGCTGATCGCCGGAAGCCCGTTTCTGACCAGTCTGTTTGCAATGGCAGGGACATTTCTCCCGGCGGTTCTGCTGCACTTTTTCCTGCTCTATCCGTTCCCGGTGTATTGGTATGCCTCGCGCCGCCCGTGGAGCACCCTGGGGCTCTATGCCTGTCCGGCCGTGATGAGCGTGGCCCTGACCGCGATGATTTACCTGTGCGGCTATCTGGCTACCAATCAAGGTTACGGCCCCTTCGCCCAGACTATTGAACGGCTGTCTGGTGAGTCGGCGATGGCCATCTTTCCGATTTTGCGTGCCACGGTGTATGCCGTGTTCGGCATGGGAGTCACCTATTTCATGCTGTCGCTGCTGGCCATTCGCCGCAGCCTGCAGGTGGCCCGCAATCCTCTGGAACGCAATCAGGTCCGTTCTCTGCTGTGGGCGGCCCTCGCGGCCACCGTGCTGATCACCTACACCATGTGGCTGACGGTCACCCACCGGGTGGAATTCGCCCTGGGAGCCGCACGACTCCCCATGTTCGGCGCCAGTCTGGCGTTCATGCTGGCTTATGCCGTGGGCATTGCCCGCTACAAGCTGCTGCTGATCGACCAGCTCGTTTCCCGGGGGGCCTGGTATTATCTGACCAGCATTGCCCTGGCTCTGGTGTTCGCGGCGCTGATTGCCATGGGAGCCATTTATTCCCTGCAGCAGGATCTGTCTTTGTTCGGGCAGGCGGTTCCATTGGCCCTGGTGCTGATGACCACCGTGCTGACACTGAGCTGGGGCCGCGATGCCGCGCAGCGCCTGCTCGACCGCCATTTCTTCAGCGAAAAGTATCAGCTTGACAAGGCGCTGAACCGGATGAACCGTGTCGTCTCCAGCCTGCTGGAGCCAGAAGCGGTCGCCGACAACCTGCTGAATTCCTGCCGGGAGGTGCTGCATGTCGAACGGGCGGCGATTTATCTGCGCAAGGGAAATCGCCTGGAGTTTCGCATGTTTACAGCCTGCGGGCAGGGCGATCTGCCGATGCATGTCACGCTGGATCCGGAAGTCTTCGACTCTCTGGCCCAGAATCTGGCCCTGCAGCGCATCATGACCAGTAACACCCCTTCCCAGCAGCTGTTACGGCAGCTCAAGGCGGAAGCGATTCATGGTCTGGAATCACAGGACCATCTCGATGGACTGCTGGTGCTGGGGCCGAAATCGAACGGGCTGCACTTCTCGGCCGAAGACCTGGCATTTACCGGAGCCATGGCCCGCATCTCGGGCGTGGCGTTACATTGCGCCACGGTTCAGCAGGATGTCACCCGGCTGAATCAGGACCTGCAGTTGAAGATTGGAAAGATTGAAGATCAGGAACGGCAACTGACGGTTCTGCATCAGGAGCTGGCCTCGCTTTCCAAGCCTTCTCCCCCCGTCGCTGATGCTCCGGAGTTTCAACGTGACGGCATTAAAGGGAATTCGCCCGGCATGCTGGCCGTGCTGGAAACCGTCCGGAAAGTTTCCGGCAGCGACTCGTCGGTGCTGATCCGTGGCGAAAGCGGAACCGGTAAAGAACTGCTGGCCCGTTCCCTGCATCTGAACAGTCCACGCAGCAGCGGCCCGCTGATCAGCGTGCATTGTGCCGCGCTCACTCCATCTCTGCTGGAAAGTGAACTCTTTGGCCATGTCAAAGGAGCCTTCACGGACGCCCGGCAGGACAAGCCCGGACGTTTTCAGATGGCGCACGGCGGCACGCTGTTTCTCGATGAAATCGGCGACATTTCCCTGGACGTGCAGGTCAAGCTGCTGCGCGTTCTGCAGGAACGGGTGTTCGAACCGGTCGGCAGCACGCAAACCATTGCCACCGACGTCCGGATTGTCGCCGCGACCCATCGCCCGCTGGAGCAGCTGATCGCGCAGGGGCGGTTTCGGGAAGATCTGTTCTACCGGCTCAATGTCATCAGCATTACGCTGCCGCCATTACGCGACCGGACCGAAGACCTGTACGAGCTGGTGCTGTATTTTCTGCGGCGCAGCAGCGAAAAGACCGGCAAAAGCGTTCTGCAGATCGACACGCCGGCCATGGATGCGATTCGCACCTATCACTGGCCGGGGAATATTCGCGAACTGGAAAACGTAATCGAACGGGCCGTCGTACTGGCCGACGGGACTCTGATTCGTCTGGCCGACCTGCCGATGGAAGTGCGCCAGCCCGCAGCGGCTTCCCACGCGGCCCATCCGGAACGGTCCGCCCCGCTGGGAATCCAGCCCCGGCATCCCAGCCAGCTGGCCCTGCGCCGCAAAACCCTGGTCCGGCAGGATGACGAACGCCGCATGCTGATTTCGGCCCTGGAAGACTGTGGAGGCAACAAGGCCGAAGCCGCCCGCCTGCTGGGAATGCCTCGCAGCACGTTCTTCAGCAAACTGAAAAAACACGCCATCGGTCAGGATTCCTGATAGCGTGTTCGTGAGATCGAACGGCGGGAACCATTCTCCAGCAGGCACTCCGCACGTTTCTTCAGGTGAAATCGGGTAAAATGCCATGCGCCGCGTGGCGGAACGCGCCCCCTCCGACAGAGAGACGTTTTTCATTCCGAAGCGGGTGCCGGCATGCGCTTCAATTCTGCTGCAGGTACAGCAGCAGATCGGCCATCTCCTGAGGCGGAATCGTGCGGTCAAAGCCTTCGGGCATCAGACTTTTGCCTGTCGAGCTCAATGTTTCGATCTCCGACTGCAGCACCGAGTTCTTTTCCGCCCGGGCCTTCACCAGTGTGATGCTGTTGTCGGCCTGCTGATCAATGATGCCGGAGAAGATCCGCCCGTCGTTCAGCGCGATGGAATAGCTGATGTATTTCGGCTCGACCGCTTTATTCGGCGAAACAACCGCATCCATCAGCGTGGCTGCCGTCCGGCCGGTCATCGAAGAGAGATTGGGCCCGACCTGAAAGCCTGCTCCTCGGAACTGATGACAGTCGGAACAGTGCTTTTTGAATACCTGTTCGCCCCGCTGCAGATCACCGTTCAGCTGCCGCACCTGTTCGATCCAGCGTGCCGTATCTTCGGATGTGGCGGCATGCTGCTGAAAACGTGCCTTCAACTGGGAAGTGACCTTTGAGCTTTTGGAGCGGAGCAATCGGTCCTGCACAGACAGGGGAATTGTGGCCGGCTGAATGACGCCGGTATCGATGGCGTCGAGCAGCAGCGGATGCCATGCCGGACGGGCAGCCAGAACCTCGAGCACCGTGTCTCGGGTAGTCGGCAGATAATTCTTCCAGCCGACGAAGACCATTTTGCCCAGTTCCGGATCCCGCTGTGTTCCCAGCTGGCGAATGACCGAGTTCTGAATTGCCGACGGACTGGTGGCCGACAGCAGTTCTTCGACAATGGCCCGATCCTTTCCGGCATCGCCAGGCCGAAGGAACAGCAGAGAAACCGCCAGTTCTTTCTGCCACAATTCCGACTTCGATCCCTCGTCCAGCAATTTTCTGGAGGCCTGATGCACTTCGTCCAGCAGGGCAGGGGAGAGCTTCTGAATGGTCGCGGCTCCGGCCGGATTGCTGTAGACCCCGTTCAGGGTGATCATCGTCCGTACCAGGGCTTCCCCCGTACCGATTCCGTTTTGCAGAACAGCCAGCAGGGGACCGGTCTCTTTCCAGCCAATCGCCTGCGCGACCAGACGCTGATAGCGGTTCCGCTGCGCTTCACTCTTCAATGGTGCGGCTACAGCAATGGCCACGATTTCCGCGATGTTCTTCTGATTCAAGGAGCTGAATAAGGCCGTTTCCTGAAACCGGTTTTCGGGTGCCCGGTTCCAGAGAGCCACCAGAATCTGCCGAGCGGTCGGGTGATCCCATTCTCCGACCGACAAGGCCAGCTGCAGGCGCACACTTTCACTCGGATCATTCACCAGCAATGCCAGCTGCCGGAACACGTCGTCGCCGGGCGGAGCCAGCTGCTCGGCCAGAATGAGGGCGTGCCGGCGCACATCGGCCTCAGAATCCTGCAGCATCGCCAGAATGTGTTCGCCGGTGCAGTGGCCCAGCTGGTTCAACAGATAAGAAGCATACAGCTTTCCAGGAACGGTTCTGGCCTGCAGATAAAACGCCCGAACCTGCCGGGCAGCCGAAGGATGATGGCCTGCGGCAATCTGCCGCTGGGCGGCGCTGCGCACGAATCCATTCGGATGATCCAGCAGCTGCACCAGTTCGGGCAGGCTTTGCGCGGCAATATCGATCGGGGTGCGGGTGTCCCCCTTTTCGGGAACGATGCGATAAATTCTTCCACGGCGGTCCCCCAGTCGAAGAAAGGGGGCCATCTCTTTCTGAACATCGGCCGGAACCCATTGAGGATGCTCGATGATATATCGATACATATCGACCACCCAGAGCGCTCCATCAGGCCCGGTGCGGATCATCACCGGCCGGCACCAGGGATCGGTGGAGGCCAGAAAATCGGTCTTTTCGTTGTCCACATCACGCCGCATCGTGAAGGTCGGCCCGCTGCGGGTCAGCACATTATGCTGCACCAGATTATGAACAGGCTCACAGGTCAGCGCATGCTCATCTCCGGGCCCCAGCGGCAGGATCTGATCCTGATAAACCATGCCTGAGCAGGCCGAAGTGAATCGCCCGACGCGGGTATAAGGATTCGGCTGCGCCCCGATTTCGGCCGCAGGAAAAACTCGGGGATTACTTTCGCTGAGCAGCTCGCGCGCATCGGGAGCAATCAGATAAGGGTTTCGGCGCAGGTACTGGTCTTCCAGAACATAGTGCCAGAGCGGAAAGCTGTTCTGCACTCCAAACCAGTTTCCCCGATCATCCGGATTTCGTCCGAACTGCGCCGGACCCGACAGCGGTTCCAGCTCGCCTGTCACAGGCTGAAACCGGAAATCACGACTGCCGACAGCAATGGTCTTTCCGGTCAGTTCCGAGTGGATTTTGCTGCCACTGCCATAGCCGACGACATGGCTTCCGCTGGCACAGTAAATCCAGCCGTCGAGTCCCCAGCGCAGACCATTCACGCGCAGCTGCTGATTGCCTTCATGAAAACCGGTGAACAGAACCTTGCGGAGATCGCATTTTCCATCCCCGTCCGTGTCTTCCGCATAGAAGATTTCCGGAGCGGCGGTCACAATGACTCCCTTTCCCCAGCTGACGATTCCCGTGGGAAAGTTCAGTCCTTCGAGAAATAATGTCGAGCGGTCATAGGCTCCGCCAGGCTGTGACTTTTGCAGAAACCGCACCCGCCCGCCAGATTTTCCGTTTCCGTCCATGCCCAGCGGATAATCCGCCATCTCCACGACCCATAATTTGCCGTCATTTCCCCAGTCAATGGCGACCGGATCGAGGACCAGCGGTTCGGCGGCCACCAGCTCGACGCGAAATCCGTCACGCACTTTCCAGGAGGCCAGACCTGCCTGGGGACTGCGCGGGGGGATCGGGGCAATCGATTCTTCAGGCGATTCCCCTGCAAGGGCATCTTCTGGCGGAGAAAGGGTTTTCTGCGGGGAAGCGAATGCGGCAGGTGGAGTTGCCTGCGGTTTCAGCTCCAACAGTTCGATATTGCGATAAAACAGTTCGGCCCATTCGCACTGCAGCGCAAGTTTCCCGGAAGTCAGCGGAACAACTTCCCCGTCCGGGCCGATGGGAGCCCTTAAATTAACAATGTAATTATTAATTTCTCCGTTCACGAGATAAATTGCGGAATCACCGCGGACGATGACTTCGACGGTATTCCAGCCGTCATGCTCAGGCGTCCGGCTTTTCACGACGCGCGTGATTTTGCCTTTGGAATAAAAGGCCTTCCAGTTGCCGCCATCGGCTGCATCCTGGAATTTTTTGCCTGCGGCATCGACCGGAACATCTCCGCCGGTATACACCAGATAGTTATCGCCGACATCATGCTCCTGTACCTGGCATTCCACGCTCATCGGCCAGACTTTTTCAGGACCGACGACATGAAAGAGCAGACCGGCATCGCGGACCGCATTGGTGCGCGGAGCGAATTTCTTCTCTCCCCATTTGAAATCAAACCGGAATCGATAATTCGAATAGGCCTGATCGGAAAGAATGACGCCGAACGGCATTTTCTTTCCGGCCGGGATATCCCGATAGACATGCACCATGCCATCGGCCACCTGAAAGATTTTCTCGGGATCTTCTCCAGCGGCGGCATTGGAGAGCACCACTTTCCACCCGTCGAGATTCTTGCCGTTGAAGAGCGGCTTCCAGTTTTGTCCTTCGGAGTCTTGAACGGCCTGCTTCAGAAATTCCGCGCTTCCCGGAACCGACTTCAGGTCTGACTTCGGGGCTTCGGCCCGAGCCGGTCGCGGTTCCCCGACACACAGGGCGCACACCATCGACAGAATCGGGATCGCTGACAGGAAACATGAGCGCCATGAACTTCTCATAAAACGCATTTCATTCTCGATGATGAGGACCATACTGCCTGAAATCTGACATCCATCCTGTGGATCCGGCATGGCGGCATCCCGACGAGAAGGTTCACACTGCAGGCCGGCTCGCGCGCCTCACGCCTGCGGGGGCCACATGCCGCCACGCGGCGAGCGACGTTTCGTCAGGAAACATACTCACCGCGCGGGCTCCGGCTGAAGCCACCGGCCTGGGCACCTGCTCTATTGGGCCGCGGGTTTTGCTGCCGGGGTGGAAACATTCCACAGCTCCTGCAGGGCCGCAACCGTTTTGTCGACCAGAACCTGTCCCCCTTCCGGGCCTACGGCATTGCTTTGCGGAACGGCGCTGTAGCCTCCTCCGGCCACGGCTCTGGCTGTCGGCAGATAAGTGCCGGCCCCGCACAACTGAATGACGAATGTCTGCAGGGCAGGGCTCCGGGCTTTCATCTGCACGCCATAATCGGTGAACAGTTCAAAGTGATTGGTGGCAATCGCAATCTCTCCGAGCCGGATCGCATGCAGTTCCATCTGATAATCTTCAATCTGGCCGGCCTGCTGCGCCTCATAGCGTTTGACGACTCGTTCAAACCAGGCTTTCCGAGGGGCCTGCCGGGGATCTTTCACGGCATCCGCAGAAGCCTGCGAGGTTCTGGCTTCCAGAGCCGTCACTTTGCGGGGCGGCAGATTGATCATCGACACATGATGTTCAAATGTCAGGGAATCGTGCCGGTCCTGCTTCACCACGTCATAAACATCTTCCCAGGCCGCAACGATCCGGCGTCCCAGATCTTCCAGAGAATCATAACCCCGGAGCTTCAGCATTCGCAGTTCGGCTGCTTTTCGATACAGCAGATGCGGCGACTGATCTCCAGCGGCACCGCACCAGCCCAGCACGTTTAACTGCTCACCATGCTTCTGCTTCAGATTTTCCCGGACATTGTGCCAGTAATCGGCGTTCACTGCGGTCCGGCTTTCCACTTCCTGGGACGGGCAGGAGACATTGATTGCCGTGGCAATCAGCTGATTCTGAGCGTTCCAGAAATACAGAATTTCCACGCCACTGTCCGGGCTGCCTTCGATTTCGCGGAAGTTCTCGTCATTTGTCTTTCCATACATGACACTCGTGCCATTGGCATAGACCGCGCGACGATTATTCGGAATCACGGCATGGCCGAGCCCCCAGGCCACCTGCGCCGGCTGACGGTGATTCCAGGCTTCCTGAATCACCTGGCTCAGCTGATTCAAAAAGAACTCCCGGTACTCTGTCGGGTGCATCACGCCGGATTCCGGAATTTTGTACGAACCGATTTCGATCACCGGACCGGTATGCGTGTGCGTGGCGCTCATCACGACCTTGGAAAGCACTTCATCTGGAATTTTCCCTTTGAGCTGGCTTCGCAGATCGTCATACAGCTGCATTCCCCCCTTCAGGGAGACCACGTCACAGGCCACAAAAATCGCCTGTTCCAGAGAGCGGTCCGCCTGCCGGGTCTCAATGGCCAGAGCCACTGCCAGGCAGGGGGATTCGACCTTGTCTGAAATGCGTGTATGCATCTGCCCGGCCAGGGCTACCCGTTCTTCGGGAGTAATGCTGATCGTGGCTGAACCAACATACAGCCGGCCGGATGTTTCGTCAGCGGCGCGGGCGTTTTGTCCGAAGACTGCCACCCAGACAAGAGCCGCCACCAGATAACGTGAATTCTGACACCAATTCATTCTCGCCCTCATTGCTAATACTACGAATAGAACGGTTCAGTCAGTGAGTCAGGCAGGAATTTTTATTATTAGAACCCCTGGAAAAACCTTCCGTAATCCGCTCACGGAAAGGAAATTCTCATCGTTTGAGAGGGTTTTGTTCGCGGCTCTGAATGCTTTATGCTTCTGGAGGATATCCCTGTAAATACTGCGGGCAGACTGCCTGCACCGCAGGGCAAACACAGCCCCTGTCAGATTGATCTGCTTTCCACAGCTGCACAGCGGTTCCTGTTCAAGACATGCCGGTTAATCTCTTCTGTTTCACATAGAAAGATCAATACATCAGGGCCAGTGACAGATTCATGGAATGTTCCAGATGCCGCCGCATGATGGTGGCCGCCTGGACCGGGTCGCGAGACTTCAAGCCTTCGTAAACTTCCAGATGTTTCTGGCCCGGGATTTCCAGTGTGCGGGTTTCTGTCTGATCGAGTGCCACCAGACGTTCCAGCAGCGGAATCAGAGCGGTTTTCAGCTGCGGCACGCCAGAAAAGCCGGCAATTGTGAGATGGAACTGAATATCGGCCTGCCGGCATTCGGCCAGTTGTATTCCCTCTTCAAACAGGCGGTCGACCTTGGCTGCCATGCCTTCGAGAAGACACAACCGGGAGTCGTCGGCCGTTTCCGCACAGCGGCGTGCCGTCTCACACTCCAGGGCGATTCGCAAGATGTATTCTCCCTGAATTCGCTCCAGGTCACGGGCAATCACCCGCGCTCCGGCCTGACCTTCCAGCTCGACCAGACCTTCTGCCGCCAAGGCCTTGACCGCTTCCGAAACGGCATTGAGGCCGGTCCCATATTGCTTTGCCAGGGGCCTGAGAGTTAATCGCGATTCCGGAGCAATTTCACTGCCGAGAATGCGGGCCCGCAGATCGAGAAACACCCGCTGTGCTTTGGTTTTGCCAGTGCGGACAGAGGCCGGATCGGTCACGGCTTTTCTTCGGATTTTCCCCTGCATGAGTGCGCCTGATCTCTGGCAGCCTGTCCAGCGTTCCAATATCGTCGCGACATCGTACCAACACTCCGGACACTGTCAACATCAGCAAACTTTAATGTGTTTTTCTCTGTGTTTTTCTCTCTCAAGGGGAGAGCCTGCGTCCCGGGATTTCCGCCTCACGCACACACCGCAGACAGGTTGACCGGCGCACGGATCTCAGGGGGGATGCCATGGCGACAGTGCCCCGGGCCGGAGCTTCACCCCCCGCATGAACCGCGTTTTGCCATGCGACCACTGACACGTCTTTCACGGAACCATTTCCACGGAACCATGCGATGCTTCTGATCATGCGACTGCTGCCTGTCAGCCTGCTTCTGATTTCCATTCTGACTCCTCTGGTTCGGGCAGACGAACCGTTGATCGTCGCCCATCGCGGCCTGCTGCAGCATGCTCCCGAAAACACGCTGGCCGGATTTCGGGCCTGCCTGGAACTGCGTCTGGGGTTCGAGTTTGACGTCCAGAGAACTCGCGACGGGCAACTGGTCTGCATTCACGACAGCACGCTGCCCCGCACGACCAATGGCACAGGGCAGGTCGGCGACCACACGCTGGCCGACCTGCGGCGACTCGATGCCGGAGGCTGGTTCGATCCCCGGTTCGCCGGAGAAAAAATCCCCACCATCGATGAAGTGCTGGAACTGGTGTCTCATTTCCGTCAGCAGTCCGTGCTGATTACCGTCGACTTCAAAGAAGAAGGAGTCGAACAGGAAGTGGTGCGACTGGCCGAAAAACATCAGGTTCTGCCACGCCTGCTGTTCATTGGAAAAACGATTTCCGAACCGAAAGTCCGGGCTCGAATCAAACAGATGTCCTCTCAGGCTCAGACAGCAGTCGTCGCCAATACGCCGGAAGAGTTTCCGCAGGCCCTGGCCGCGGCGATGCTGGATGCCGACTGGGTCTACTTCCGGTTTCTGCCCAGCCGGGAACAGGTGGATGCCGTGCATGCCGCCAGGAAGCAGGCCTTCATCGCCGGCAAGACCGTCAGCAGACGCCTTCCTGAAAACTGGCGGCAGGCCGTGACGGCTGGTATCGATGGTCTGCTGACAGACGAACCGCTGGAACTGCGGGCCCTGCTGAGAAACACTCCCTGAGCCGCCCCGCCAGGGACAGGCAGGCACACAGGCAGCGTGACTCCCGGCCTTCCAGGCAGCATGACGGTCTGGGCTGCGTGACCGCCGTTTGCGGCCATCGCATCAGCGAAGTATGATGTCAACTCTCTGTCCCTGGGACGGTTCGCAGCCGCAACACCCCGTCGGCAGACGCTCATTTCCGGCAGCCATTCCGCCAAATCTGCTGCGGCAGACGGAGGATCTGCTGAATACCGGGAGCGTGCGGGCAACGCCACCAGAAAGATTGACAGAGAAGATCGACGACCAGAGAGGGCTCAGAGCAGACCCCAGAGCAGACACAGTAGTAGACGTAGGTGCAGCGCAGACAGTGCAGCGCAGGAGGAATGGCATGCTGGATCAGGTCTGGGCGCGAGGCAAGCATTGCCTGGCGCGCCCGCACGTTCTTGACAGCCTGACCGCGCTGGTCCCTCCTGCGGTGACCGCCGCACTGCTGATGGCCTCGACGATGATCACCACCATGCTGATCGTCCCGGCTGCAATTCTGGTCACTCCGACCATCGCCCAGGCAGATACCGGGCAGTACATGCGGGCTCTGGAGCAGGATCAGTTCGACCTGTTCGAAACCGTCATCAGATTGCTGACTGATCAAAAATATGAAGAGCTGGAGCAGCTGGCCAGCAGATATCGCGAGGACAAATCCCGGACCAGCACAGGCACTCCCCGGCTGGAGATGTTCTATCGCGCCCTGCAATATCCGGAAACGGCCCCTGGCCAATATACCGTGCATGCGCTCGATGATCGCGTGCAGCATCTGGAAGCCTGGCTGAAAGCCCGTCCCAGCAAGACTGTCAAACTGGCTCTGGCGGCCACTCTGGAAGAACTGGCCTGGGTCGCCCGGGGAGGGGGATTCGCCGACACGATTACGGCAGACAATTCCCGCATTATGGACTCTGCCATCGCCCAGGCCGAACAACTGCTGCAGGAACTGACAGAAGAAGAAGTCGACCAGGATGTCTACCGGTATCGCGTGGAAATGAGCCTGGGGATTCTGAATCGTTACGATCGTTCGAGGATGGAAGACCTGCTGCATGCGGCCCTTGAACTCTCCCCTTATGAAACGCAGTCAATCGAGACGATGGTGCTGTACCTGCTCCCCCGCTGGTATGGGAGAGAAGGGGAACTGGTCGAGCTGGCCGACCGGCTGGCCGCCGAACATCGCGATGCATCCGGCGAGTTCACCTACGCAGCTGTCGCCAGCCGGGCCTATGACTTTGGCGAATACCGGCGTTTCGATGAAGACAACAGTTTTGAATGGAGCCGGGTCCGGCAAGGCCACATCGACTGGCTCAAGTTCGAACCCGATTCTCCCCGCGTGTGGGGACGCCAGGCCTATTTCGCGAAAATCGCAGGGGATCGCCCGACCGCCCGCGAAGCCTTTGAGCATCTGCAGGGCCGATACATCAAAGCCCGATGGAAGAACCAGCATCATCTTTATGAACAGGCGCTGCGCTGGGCGTTTGATGTGGACGGGCCAGGGGAATCAGAAATTCTGATCGACCTGCCGGACGGCACTCCGTTTGGGTTTGCCTATTCGCAGAAGACCCGATCGGTCATTCCGAACGTCCGCGATTCCCGGGTCACGGCCTTTTCCATCGAATCCGGAGAACGACTGTTCGATGATTCCCTGTGGCCCGACCGCTTTCACAGTGCCTGTTCTGATCCCGGGGGCAAGGTGCTGTTCATCTCGGTCTATCGCAATGCCGGAGGCGTGAACATCATCCAGACCGATCGCGAGGCCGGAAAAGCCAGACTGATCGGCGGCACCGACTTCAACTTTTCCACGACCGCTGTCTCGGCGAATGGAAAAATGATTGCCATCAATGATCAGGGGGGAGCCCTCAAATACTGGACGGTGACCAGCGAGCCGGTTCCGCTCACTATTTCCACCGGCTTTGAACGTCTGGACGGCATTGCCCTGTCGCCGGATGCCCGGCAGATTGCCGCCGCCCAGGTGAGCACCATCAAAGTCTGGAATACCAAAACCCGGGAGCAGATCCGCACCTGGGAAACAGAATGCAAAGTCATCGACACTTTGTGCTGGTCCAGCAACGGCAAAATGCTGGCGTCCTCAGGCGACAGCAACATCATTCAGATCTGGGACGCACATACCGGAACCCTGCTGACTGATCTGGATGGAGAAACCGGCTGGTATCGAAAAGTCGCCTTTTCTCCTGACGACAAATATCTCGTGGCCGGAGGATACTCACTGGGAGAAGACAGCCCCCCCGGGGATATTCTGGTGTTCAACATCGCCACGAAAAAGATCATCAGGCATTACCGGGGACACCGCATGAATGTTCTCGGCCTGATGGTGACACCTGATCAGAAGCAGATCATTTCGTCCGGCGCAGACGGATCGATTCGGGTCTGGAAGATGCCAGAAAGTGAGGAGAAATGAGGATGAAGCACTTTCCCCTGCAGTTTCCCGCTCACTGGCTCATGGCCGTTCTCTTCTGCTGCTGCACGTCTGCTGCACCGGCCGACGAGGCCGCGCCGGCGAACAAAGATCAAACAGACTTGCCGGCCCTGAAGCTGCATTATCGCACAGCAAACCAGAAGATTCTGTTCATCCATGGACAGAATGAAACCGAAGTGAATGCCATGCGCAAAGCCTGCGCTGCGCTGGACCTGAAGTTTGAATCATCTCCCACCTGGGACACCGGCAAAAACGACTTCACCGGTTATCACACCATCATCGGTGGCAGCAACAACATGGATTTCTTCGGGCCGAAAACGGCCGATGAACTCAAGAAGGACCGGATCTTTACCAACATCAAACAGTTCGTCAGCAACGGCGGACATCTGTTTCTCTTCAACACGGTCGACGGACGCCACAGCGAACGTCTGAGCGCATTCGGGCTCAAACCCGGCCCGGTGCAGTGCAGCCTGTTTGAACTGATTCCCGGCCGCAGTGAAGTCCTTTTCCACCAGTTCGAAAAGAATGTGCCGGCCAATCATCGGGTTTACTCCTGGGCGAGTATTGAAATTGATCCGGCGATGCAGCCTGTGGCCATGTTCAGACGGAAAGACACCGAGCCGCATCCGCACGAACCGATGTTTGCCACGCTGACCTTTCAGAGTGGTCGTGTGACCTACACGACAATTGAACCGTTCGACGACGGAATGTGGCTGATCCCGATCGTGGCGAAATGGATTTCACGCGGAGCCCCGACCAACATGAACCAGCTCCAGGAACAAGTGGTCGTGAGCCGGGCCCGGTTGAAAGAGCTGAATGCCCGCCCCCCGCTGCCTGAGGCTCCGAAAGATCTGGCCGGAGAAGACGATCTCTTTCGCAAACAGATCGCCCGTCAGGTCTGGCGGGATCTCCCCCGAGAGGCCGATCCCCGAAAGCGCTACGCCGCGCTCAAAACGGCCTGGGAAATTGCAGCAGAAGCCGGTGATTTCGACCTGGTCGATCTCATTCTGAAGCAGGCGGCCACCGAATTTGTGATCAATGAATCCGAAATCCGCCGCGACCTGCTCGAATTGCGCAGAATGCACACGACCCTGGTCACGCCGGAACTGGCAGACCGGGCGCTGGTCTGGTCCGAGCAGGCGACCGCCCAGGGCGACTTTGTCACGGCGCAGCAGTTCGCACTCACCGCTCAGCAACTTGCCGAGGTGACCGCTGACAAGGAACTGAACGCGGTCATTCAGCGGCGCCTGGCCGGAATTGAGCAATTGACCAGAAAGCAGGCCGAACTCAGCCCCCTGCTGAACGAGATGAGCCGGAACAAACTCAGTCCGCAGCAGGAAACCACACTGGGACGCTACTTTTGCCTGACCGTCGGCGACTGGGACACCGGGCTCGTGCATCTGGGGCGAGGAGAACAGGGAGAACTCAAACAGCTGGCCCTGCTCGATCTGGAAGATCCCGGAGATGTCCCGGCAATGCTGACTCTGGCCCGCGGCTGGGCCAAAGACCTGGCCGATCTGAGCGAATCCGAACGATTCGCCACGCATCAACGCTCGCGACGCTGGTACTACCAGGCAATTTCCAACCTCAACGGGCAGGAGAAATGGGACGTGGAAGCCGAAGTCGGCCAGCTGCTTTCTCCTCCCCTGGAAATCCGGTTTCAGGTCACCCTGGAAGGGCGCAGCCGTCTGGAAATTGACCCCGACAACATCAGCTGGACGCAGCTCTCCGGAACATCGCCGGCCCAGGTTCTCGTCAATTCCCAGGTCTGGAATCTGTCGTCTGCCCCTGTCAGAAAGAATCAGGGACTGGCCCGTTATGCACAGGCCGGACAGGAATTTCGCGAGGCACACATCCAGACAGTCAAAGGCCGCAGCATGGTCCTTGTGCAGCGCACCGCGCCGGGCCATATTCAAATTGATCTGGACGATGTACCGGCAGGCAAAGATGACTATGAATTTGTCGTGACGATCGGGCGTCCGCCGACTTCAGAGACGATGTATTGAATTGCCGGGACCGTGTCTGAACAGCGCCGTACCTGAACAGCATGTCCCGACAGTATCTCCCGAAATCTCCCGAAATCTCCCGGATGTCATTCCCGGAACCGGCCTGCCGGCCAGACACGTTCCCTTCACGGATTACCCCTGGATCGCCTGCCTGAACTCCCTCATTTTCATTCCCTGCGTCTGGCTGCCGGAGGATTGCCCATGAAACAAGCCCGGTTCCCTTTGAAATCGAGTGTCACCCTCCCGCGCAGGCCGCAGCCTGCCCGGCGGCATACTGCGTTTCATCAGGCACACCCCGGCTGCGCAGCTTCCGGCGAAAGCCACCTGCGCCTGCTCGGGAAAGTCGTGAGGTTCCCCGGCGGCTCTCAGCTGCGACTGGCTCTGCTGTCACTGATTCTGCTCGCGGGAATCCTGTCGGGCCCGGCAGCCTCTGCGGCGGAAACCGGCCCGGTTGCCTACTGGGGATTCGGTCAGGAAGAATCAACGCCGCTGGAATCTCACGGCAGCGTGCATCGGGATGTTCCCGGGCCACGCCCCGACACTTATCCCGACTTCTCGCCAGACAATATCGCTGTCCACCTCGATGGTCAGGGGGCGCGGTTCATCTACAAAGATCCCGGAGACCAGAGCCCCTTCGATTTCAACAATGGGGACGCCATCACACTGGAAGCCTGGGTGCGGATCGACAAGATCAACCCCGGCGACAACGTATATGTCATCGGAAAAGGGCGAACCGGCAACCCGGGATTTTCCCGGGACAACCAGAACTGGGCTCTGCGCGTCTGCGAGCGAGAGGGCCGAATCGCCATCAGCTTACTTTTTTCATCCATCCCGGGGCCCGGCACCGCGAACCAAAAAAACTGGCATCGGTGGATCTCGGAGCAAGGTTTCAAACAGGGGCCCGAGTGGCATCACATTGCGATTGCTTACCGGTTTGGCGATCCCGAAAGCCTTCTGGGAGTGATTGACGGCAAGCAGGTGACCGGACAATGGGACGCCGGCGGCCCGACCCGGAATCCTCCCACGGTCGACAACGACGCCATCTGGATCGGTTCCGCACTCAAAGGCACCCCCTCGTGCAGTTTTCGTGGCGACCTCGACGAAATTGCCATTCATCGCAGCGCACTCTCTCTGGCCACGCTGAAAACCCGTTATCAGGGCCCTGAACCGGCATTTGCAGGCGGACGACTGCCAGAGGTCATGCCGGAACTGGGAAATCTTCCCCCTGGCGTGGTTCAACTCACATTTCATGACGGCCTGCCGACGCATACCCGCTGGCTGAATGAGGGCGAAACCGTTCCGGAAGCAACCCTGGTCTGGCAGACCAGCGCCTTTCTGCTGGACCGTCTCCCCCAGCCATACGATGCCTGGGGAATTCGCGCCGACTGGAATGGGCCGGTCCTCGTTCGCATGGCTGCCGATGTTTCTCTGCCGCCCGGAAAGCATCGCTTCCTGATGCGGGTCAGAAGCCTGAGCCGGCTCTGGATCAATGGCAGCCTGATCGCCCGGGGAACTCCCATCCCCGGAGGGCAGGACGGCTTCGAACCCATCACGCCACCGGCAGCGCCCCCGAAACCGGGATTGCGAATTGCCGAACATCGCCAGCAGGAAATTTTCGGCAACGCCGTTGTCGGGGCCGATGGCAAATGTCGGGTGATTCTGGAAACACTGGTCGGAGGCAAAAAACTGCGGACCGACCCGGGAGAAACATGCATCGCCGTCGAAACGGAAGACGGAACGTCATTCGTCCTGCTCGAACCGACCGGAAAGCAGTTTTTCCCACTGACGGATGAAGTCGTTCTGGCGCAGCTCGCCGCACAGAGTGAAAAACTGCAGGCCTTCGATGATCAGCGTCGGCGACAGGCGGCGCACAGTGAGGAGGTGTTCTGGAGCAAACGTCATCAGTTCGCCCGTCAATGGGCCCAAGAACATCCGGCTCCCGCTCTGCCGGCTTCTGCACAATCCAGCCATCCGATTGATGCTTTTCTGGAAGCCAAAATTCAAATGGCGCTGGCCGCCTCGGCACAGACTCCCCTGAGCGAAGCACGCCAGTTTCACGAACAGGTGCTGCCGGTCCTGCGCGACAACTGCTTTCGCTGCCATGGAGAAAAAAGCCAGGGGGGGCTGCGTCTGAATTCCCTGGACTCCGCCCGCAAAGGAGGAGATTCCAGCCTGCCGGCAGTGGAGCCGGGACACGCTCAGGAAAGTGAACTGATCAGCCGGATTCGCTCCACCTCTCTGGAAGAGCGGATGCCCCCCGGCGATACGCCCCTCACTCCGGAACAGATCACGCTGCTGGAAAAATGGATTGACCAGGGCGCAGCCTGGCCGGCTCCTCCGGTCACCCCGGAGATGGTCGCCCTGCCACCGGTGGTGTCTGACGAAGTCTTTGTCCGAAGAATTTATCTCGACACCGTGGGAGTCATCCCCACGGCGAAAGAAACCCGCCAGTTTCTGCAGGATCGTTCTCCGGAGAAACGCATCCGCCTGATTGACTGCCTGCTGGCGGATGACCGCTGGGCCGATCACTGGACCAGTTACTGGCAGGATGTCCTGGCGGAAAATCCGACGCTGATCAATGCCAGTCTCAACACGACCGGCCCGTTCCGGTGGTTTATTTATGATTCCCTGCGGGACAACCTGCCGTTTGACCGGTTTGTCACCGAGTTGATTCTGCTGCGGGGAAGTCAGCATGAAGGCGGGAGTGCCGGGTTCGGCATTGCCGCCAATAATGATTCTCCATTTGCCGCCAAAGGACAGATTGTCGCCGGTGCCTTTCTGGGGGTCGAACTGCAGTGCGCACGCTGTCACGATTCTCCTTATCACAGCACTCTGCAGAAAGATCTGTATGCTCTGGCCGCCATGTTTGCCCGCAAGCCGCTGACCGTTCCCGACAGCAGCCAGGTCCCTGCGGCCTTCTTTGAGAAACAGCAGCGTGCCTCGCTGATTCGTGTCTCACTGAAACCAGGCGAACCGGTGCTGCCTGTCTGGCCGTTTGAAGAGATGACCGGCAGCACCGACCAGGCCGCGCTGGCAAAGCTGATGCATGACCCGGACGATTCCCGGGAAAAGCTGGCAGCCTGCATCACCTCTCCCGACAATCAGCGGTTTGCCCAGGTCATCGTCAATCGGGTCTGGAGACGATACATCGGCACCGGCATTGTGGATTCCCCTGATGACTGGGAAGGGAAAACGCCCAGCCATCCTCACCTGCTCAACTGGCTGGCTCATGATTTCATTTCTCATGGATACGACCTGAAGCATCTGGCCCGTCAGGTGTTGACCTCGCAACTTTATCAGCGTCAGGGCAGGGAGACTGCGAGTCCTGTTTCTGCGGACCTGCAATTCTTCGTGGCCCCGAACCGTCGCCGGATGTCGGCCGAACAGGTCGTGGACTCACTTTTGGTTGCCGTCGGAAAGCCGATGGATGTGGAAGAAATGACGTTCGCTCCCGAAGCAGGGCGTCCCTCGAGCAATCGACTCTCTCTGGGCTTTGCCGACCGCGCCTGGAAATTTGCCAACCTGGCAAACGAACGGGACCGCCCCAGCCTCAGCCTGCCCCGAGCCCGGGCACTGGCCGACATTCTGGAAGCCTTCGGCTGGAATGGAGCCCGGCAGAATCCGCGCACCGACCGGGAAATCGATCCCAATGTGCTGCAGCCCGGCATTCTGCAAAACAGCGATGCCGCTGTGCTGCTGCCCCGCATCACCTCGCGCAGCGGTCTAGCGGAAATGGCCATTGAATCTTCATCGCCGGATGAATTGCTGGACCAGCTGTTTCTCAGCATTCTCAACCGCCTGCCCCTGGCACAGGAGCGAAAACTTCTGACTCCGCTGCTGGCCAACGGGTTCGATCAACGACTGCTGCCGCCGGAAGAATGGAGTTCTCCCCAGCCGTTGGAACGGCTCCCGGTGGTCACCTGGTCGAATCACGTGCAGCCGGAATCCAACTCGATTGCAATTGAAATGGAACAGCGGGCCCGGGCAGGCACGCCGCCTGATCCCCGGTTCCGTTCGGAATGGCGTGAAGCCTGCGAGGATGTCATCTGGAGTCTGATGAATCTGAGCGATTTCGTCTGGATTCCCTGAGTTCGTTCTCCTCAGATTTCCCCGGCGCTTCTTCTATTGTTTCAGGAGATTCCCATGCATCGCCGTGATTTTCTCAAAACAGCGGCCCTGGCTGCGACCGCTTCTTCCGTGTCGCTTCCCTCATTGGTCCCGGCCGGCAGTTCCATTCAGGGAAAAACCGAACATGTCATTTCCATCTGGCTGGGAGGCGGCATGGCCGCCATGGACACGTTCGATCCCAAGCGTCTGGGAGATCCTGTCAAGAAAATTCCAGGCTCCTATTATCCCAGCATCGAGACCTGCGTGCCGGGAGTCCGCGTATGCGAACATCTGCAGCAGATGGCCCCGTTAATGGATCGGGCCACCGCGGTCCGCACTGTCTTTCATCATGTGATTGATGAACACGCGGCAGCCACCAATTTCATGCATACCGGCCGCCCGGTCAGTGGAACGGCTGTTTATCCCTCGCTGGGATCGATTGTGTCGCATGAACGGGGCAGCCTGACCGAAAATGCTCCCCCCTATGTCCTCATTGGTTATCCGAACGTCACACGCGGCCCCGGGTTTCTGGGAGCCCGGTACGGCTATTTATATCTGACCGATACCAGCCGTGGCCCGGCCGGGCTGTCGCGCCCCCAGGCGATTTCTCCGCAACGGCAGTCGCATCGCCAGTCAGTTCTCACGTCACTCCGGAACCTGCAGGAAAACAGTGCTGTCGCGTCAGTTCAGGATTACGAAGACGCAATCGACCTGAGCATGAAACTCAGCGGGCCGGCATTCAACCGCAGCTTTCATCTCTCGGAAGAGCCTGCGGAACTTCGCAATCGCTATGGCGGAGAATTTGGCCAGCGCTGCCTGCTGGCCCGCCGGCTGGTCGAACAGGGAGTCCGGTTCATTGAAGTCTCACACAATCTGAACTTCCTGAACGGCACCGGCTGGGACACACACAATGCAGGCATTCTGCAGCAGCACGCCTTGATTCAGGAACTGGACACCGCGGTCAGTGCACTCATTCTCGATCTGGAGAAGAAGCGGCTGCTGGATCGCACGCTGATTGTCATCACAACCGAATTCGGGCGTCCGCCGGAATTCGATGCCGGAGGAGGACGGGGACACCAGGGAAGTGCATTCACCTGCGTTCTGGCCGGCGGCGGGCTGAATCATCAGGGTGCCTATGGGCTGACGGATGAAATCGGAAAGAAGGTTGTGGAGAACCCGGTGAGCGTTCCCGACTTTTTCGCGACGATCCATGCGGCCTTGGGAATCGATTCTGCAAAATATCTTTACGATGGTGATCGTCCTGTCCCGATCACCGATCGAGGAACTCCCATCGCAAAGCTGCTGGCATAAAAGCCTTTCACAGTCCCCTGATGATGAATCATTCTCTCGCTGAGAATCCCTAACATCACTGATCCCGATCCGCTCGCGGAAAGAAAGTTCTCGTCAATCGAGAGGTTCTGTTCGCGGCTCTAAATAAAATAGTATTCACACTCATCAGCCATCATTCTTATCTGATCACGTCCCTTTTTGATGCTGCATGATTCCTCTGGAATCTCTCCCGAAATTTCAGTCTATAAAGAAACGACATGTCGATGACCTCCTCCCGGTTTCCTGTCCGATCCATCAAAGAGCGTCTTGCCAATCGGGAACGATTGAACATCTTCTTTGCCGGGCGGTCTTTTCATCCCAACCAGATTGAAATGTATGCCCTGCAGGGGGGCTTCGACGGATTCTGGATCGATCACGAGCATTCCGGATTCACGATTGATCAGATTGAAACGGCGGCCCGCGCCGGCCGGGCCTGCGGGTTCGATTCGTTCGTCCGCATTGCCCCCACTGATTATGCACTGGTCACCCGGTGTCTGGAATCAGGCGTGGGAGGAGTGATGGCCGCGCAGATTTCGTCGCCGGAGCAGGCCGAAGAGTTTGTGAAATGGGCCAAATTCGCTCCCCGGGGTCATCGCGGCCTCAACGGGGGAGGGCACGACGGCCGGTTCGGGCTGACCCCTCTGGATGAATTCTGCCGGGAAGCCAACGAGAAATCGTTTGTGGCGATTCAGATTGAAACAGTCGCCGCTGTCGACTGCTGCGAAGACATTGCCGCAATCGACGGAGTCGATCACCTGTTCATCGGGCCGGCAGACCTGAGCCAGGCCTATGGCGTGACCGGGCAGACCATGCATCCACTGCTGCGCGAAGCCGTTTCACGCGTGGCCCAGGCCTGCGAACGCCACCAGAAGTCTTTTGGCGCGGTCACGTTTTCTCCCGACCATGCCACCATGCTGCAGGAACAGGGCTGCCAGCTGATCTCTATGACTTCCGACACCCGCACCTTCCAGGAAGGGATTGCTGCCGTCAAACAGAAGTTCGCACGGCAGTTTGCTGATCGATAATCGATAAGACTTTGGCATTGTTCGACCGACTTTCAGAAGCCCCCGGCGCATGCTGGATTCGTCTCGGCCATCCGTCGCTGGCTCCGGTGAAACTCCGGCAACAGCCTGTCAGATTCCCGTTGCTGTGACCATTGAAAATGCCGCCAGACACGAGGATGAGACGGCATGATCTCCCAGAGCCGGGAACCTTATTCCCCGTCTTCCTGGCGCAAACGCTGGACAGCTTCCCGGAGTTGTCTGGTCATTCTCGTCTTCGCCTGATGGACATTGTTGACGCTGGTCTACAATTCCGCCGCCACAATTTCCGCCGAACGTCCCAGCAGGACATCTTGCTCGAAAGCACGAAACATCAGGCTGTCCTGGCATTCCTGTCGAATCATGCGGATCGCCTGAGCGATCAACTGCTGCTCCCACAGATCATCCCACATGGGGGCAACGGCCAGTTCCGCATTGCTGCCGATGAAAACACCGCACCAGCCTTTCGCGTCACAAATCCGGGCCCTCACGGCCTGTTCTGGACGACCGTCGGTCGATGAAATACAACTCCCGGCGTGATGAATTCCTCCCCCGGCGGAGAGACTGCATTTTTCAACAGGCCTCCCAACAGGCCTCCCAACAGGCCTGATCGTCCTCCCCTGCGACTCCAGACGATTGATCTCTCAAAGCGTCGTGGTACCTGCACGGAAATTCTGAAACGGTCTGTGATGAAATTTCTGCTGCTGATGTTTCTGGCGATGCTGACCGGCTGCCTGATTCCGGTGCAGTCAATTATCAATGGACGCCTGGGCACGACGCTGGCCAATCCGCTGCTGGCGGCGCTGATCTCCTTTACCACCGGCACGATTCTTCTGGCCCTGGTCATTCTGGCGGTCCCGGGCGGAATTCCCCCCTGGCGCAGCCTGATGAACGTCCCCTGGATTCTCTATGTCGGCGGGTCCATGGGAGCCGTGTTTGTCACCCTGACAATTCTGCTGATCCCCGAAATCGGACCGGCCAATGTGGTTGCAGCCGCGATTGTCGGGCAACTCGGGATTGCCCTGCTTCTCGACCATTGGGGCGCGCTGGGCATTCAGCAGCGTCCGATCACCTGGATCAGAGTGCTGGGAGCCCTCCTGCTGATCGTCGGCACCTGGCTGATTCAAGACCGCCATTAGACCCGTTTGGCCTTTGTTCTGTCATGTTCGGGCCTGAATTCACAGAGGTTGATCAAGATCCGCACGAGACAACATTGACAACGCCACTCTAAAACGCCTCATTCCTGCAGGAGCCGCGTTTCCCCGGGCGATGAGTGATGTTTCACCAGATTGCATATGACACTTTCCCGGCTCACAGGGCCGGGCACACGGCGTGCTGTCGGAATTTTCAGTACGCCGCGTCCGCAAGTGCCCCTGGTCCTCTGCCGAATGAGACGATGTTTTCCGATCCGAAATGCCGGCGGGACTGAATCCCGCCGCTCAGGAAAGAACGAATCATCCAGCCTGTCCCCATTCGATGCGGACACCGGAAAAGCAATCTGCTCTGGATCGCGTCACGTCGTGCCATCTGTCGAATTCCTGTTGAGTTCCAGCCCGGCAGCCGCCTATAACCCCCGCGTCAACAGCCTGACGAAGCGGGAATCTTCTCATCCAGCCTGTCCAGGCCAGACCGGCCGGTCTGACCTGGTGTCAGTCGATGCGTGCGGTTCCGCCGGCAGTCCGCCAGGCATTTTTCCGATGAAACCAGTTTCCAGTACTGACGTTACGACGCCACTCCTGCAGAAACAGAATCTCATCGACATCTGGGGAATCGGAATGGATTCGTCCATCCAGCAAGGTGAAATCTGATGCAGCGCACACTCAGGGACATCGCCATTGTGCTGGCTGTTTCCACGGTGGTGTTTTTCACAAATCTCGGCGGCCCCCGCCTGTGGGACCGCGATGAACCCAGAAATGCCGGCTGCGCTGCCGAAATGCTGGCCGCAAACGACTGGGTCACTCCCGTCTTCAATGCCGAACTGCGCACGCACAAACCCGTCCTGACCTACTGGTTCATGATGCTGTCCTACTCCATTTTTGGGGTGACAGAGTTTGCCGCGAGATTTCCCTCGGCGGTGTATGGCATCGGCACATCGCTGTTGACCTACAGCATCGGGCGGCGGCTGTTTGGAGCCACGGCCGGAGTCTGGGCGGCCATCGCCCTGGCCACCTCCATCATGTTCTGCGTCGCCTCGCGGGCGGCCACTCCGGATGCCCCGCTGATTTTCTTCTCCACGCTGGCTCTGGCATTTTATGTCTGGGGAACGACCGAACGCGGCAGTCAGAACCAACCTGCAGAACCGGGGTTTGTGCGGCTGTTCCCGGTCGGGTGGCGCATCCCGGTGCTGATGTATGCCGCCATGGGCATGGCCGTGCTCGCCAAAGGGCCCATCGGCCTGGTTCTGCCGACTGCGGTGATCGGCATGTCGCTGTTGATCCGGCGGCTGCCGGCCCAGTCCGGGGCAACACCCTCCGGCTGGGATAACAGCATCCTGCATTTGTTTCGGCCGTTTGCTCCCCGTCACTTTCTGGCCACCTGCTGGAGCATGCGTCCGGTTCTGGCCATTGTGATGGTCGTTGCCGTGGCACTCCCCTGGTATTTGTGGGTCCATTTCCGGACCGAAGGAGCCTGGACCGCCGGGTTCTTTCTGAAACACAACCTGGAACGGGCGACACGCGCCATGGATGGCCACAACGGAGGGCTTCTGTTCTATCCGCTGGCGTTGATTATCGGTTTCTTCCCCTGGTCCATCTTCTGGCTGCCGTCCGTGATCGATGGAGTGCGTTCCGCCCGAAAACAGTCACCTCTGTCGGCCAGCTCGATTTTTGTGCTGTGCTGGATTGGTGTGTATGTGGCGCTGTTCTCGCTGGCAAAGACCAAGCTCCCCAGCTACATCACGCCGTGCTATCCCGGCCTGGCCCTGCTGACAGGCGCTTTTCTGGCACGCTGGCGAGCCGGAGAACTCGTCTTTTCGGCCCTGTGGCGACGCCTGGCATTTGGCTCGCTCATCGTCGCCGGCATCGGCACGGCCATTGTCCTGCCGATCCTGTGCCATTACCTGCTGCCGGGTGAAGAATTTCTGGGAATTGCCGGCGCGATTCCTGCCCTCGGCGGACTGATCGCCCTGGTATATGCCGAAAAGAACCGTCCTGTCCGCTCGCAGCAGTGGATGGCCGGAACATCGATTGCATTGACCCTGATCGCTTTTGCTGTCATTTCAGATCGGGTCGACAGTCATCGCCATCTTGAAGATCTGGTGTCGACAGTCTATGGCGATCTGGATGCCTCGCAGGTCGAACTCTCCTGCCTGTCGAGCAGCGAAGGGAGCTGGGTGTTTTACTGCCGGCAGCCACTCAAACCGATTCCGACGTCGGAAGAGGCCATGCAGTATCTGTCAGAGTCTGACCCGAACGGAAAACAGCGGGTTGTCATTACCACTGCCCGCCGGCTGAGTCTTGAGAATTCCATTTCGCCGCTGGCCAACCTGGTGGTCCGGCGTATTCCCTATTTCATGCGCCCGGATGAAATTCTGGTGCTGAAACCGGCTCCGGAAGTCACCCAGCAGGCCGGAGCCCCGAACCCGTACGAAATCCGATAACGCTGTGTGCCCATGGAATGAGATGTGTCGTGGAAGATGCATGGCAGAGCACCCCGCGCGAGTCAGTGCGATGCCTGTGACACGTCATGACGGATACACTCGCTGACGCGGCGTATCCTGAAGTCTGGAAGAATCTGCCTGCGGACACTGAAATTCAGAAATCGCAGGTCCCTCTGGCATTTTCATTCTGGAAGGAACCCTTCAAGATGGTTCCCCCACTGAGAGGAGACTGATTTCTTCTGCAATCAATTGTCTGTGAGATTCAATGACACCATGGGTCCAGGTTTATTCCCCGGTCTTCGGGAACGTCTTTCTCTCTGCTCTGGTGGCGGTTTTGCCGGTGGTGGTTCTCCTGGGGCTGCTGGCCTGGGGACATGTCAAAGCCAGTCTGGCCGCCTTGCTGGGTCTGGCCACCGCACTGCTGGTCGCCATTGGCGTTTATCAGATGCCGCCGGAACTGGCCGGTCTGGCCGCCCTGCATGGCGCGTTGTATGGCCTGCTGCCGATCGGCTGGATCGTTCTGAACGCCATCTTTCTCTATGACATCTCCATCCGGTCCGGCGGCTTTGAGATTGTCAAAGACTCCATCGCCGGGCTCTCGGCAGATCGCCGGGCTCAGGCCTTGCTGATTGCCTTCTGCTTCGGAGCTTTTATCGAAGGGGCCGCTGGCTTTGGCACTCCGGTGGCGATTTCCGCGGCCATGCTGATGGGACTGGGATTTCGCCCCCTGCAGGCGTCGACACTGGCCCTGATCGGAAACACGGCCCCTGTGGCCTATGGGGCACTCGGAACTCCGCTGATTGCCCTGGCCGTCGTCACTGGACTGCCGATCGGCGATCTCAGCGCGGCCGCCGGACGCATTCTGCCCCTGTTTTCATTCATCGTCCCCTGGTGGATCATGTGGACGATGGCCGGCTGGAAAGGGATGCGGGAAGTCTGGCCTCTCTGCCTGACCGCCGGCGGCAGCTTTGCCGTCATGCAGTTTCTGGTGAGCAATCTGCATGGCCCCTGGCTGGTCGATATCATCAGCTCGCTGGTCTCGATGCTCGCCTGCATGGTGCTGCTGCGATTCTGGCAGCCGGCAACCGTGTGGCGAAATGAGCATGAATGCGGCCAGACGGTGCCGGAAGTCTCCCGACATTCCCAGGCGGCCATTTTCAAAGCCTGGCTTCCCTGGCTGGTCATGTCGCTGCTGGTGTTCACCTGGGGCATTCCGGAGGTCAAAGATGCCCTGAACCGCTTCGACTGGGGCATTCCTCAACTCGCCGAATCCCTGACCGGCAGAACAAAAGACTCGCTGGGAGTCCTGAGCCATCCCTCGAGAATCGATATCCCCATTCCCCGGCTGAATCAGGGGATCATCCGGACCACACCCGTCGTCCCCAGACCGACTGCGGAAGCCGCGGTCTTCACAATCAACTGGCTGTCCGCAACAGGCACCAGTCTCCTGCTGGCCGCCATCCTCAGCGGGCTGCTGCTGGGAATGCGCTGCTCTCAGCTGTTCACCATTTTTCTGGGCACGCTGCATCGGGTCCGGATTTCGCTGCTCACGATTTCCGCCATGCTTGCACTCGGATTCACAACGAAGGCCGCCGGACTGGACGCCACCATGGGACTGGCTTTTGCCAGTACCGGGGCAGCTTTTCCCTTCTTCAGCGCGCTGCTGGGCTGGCTGGGAGTGGCCCTGACCGGCAGCGACACGTCATCGAATGTCCTGTTTGGCGGCCTGCAGAAAATCACGGCGCAACAACTCGGCCTGAACCCCATTCTGACCGCAGCAGCAAACACCACCGGCGGCGTGATGGGAAAGATGATCGATGCACAGAGCCTGGTCATTGCGTCCGTCGCCACGGATCAGGCAGGGGAAGAAGGCACGATCTTACGCGCCGTCTTCTGGCACAGCCTGACTCTGGCCATCCTTGTCGGACTGGTGATTCTGCTCTATGCGGAAGTTCTGCCGGTCAGCTGGATGCCGTCCCCACCACAGCCATAGAGACAGAACAGAGAGCTCTCTCGCCGATATGCACGCTCACGCATCGCGTTCAGGGGAAACATCCTTCGCCGGTCAGCGGGTCACCTGTTCCACAGGCGTGGCAGCGGTACCGGCTTTCGGCTGCAGGAAATTCCCCGGGGCCGGGGCATCATGGAACAGATTCGGAGCGGCAATCTCTTTCACATTCAATGGTGCCGCGTTCTCTGAAGCCACGGCAGGAATCGGCGATCCGGACACCGCCGCGGCATCCACCGGCGCAGCTTCCGCAGGAGCAGGAGGAAGCTGCATGGGCGAGCTTGAGGATGCCGGAGCGGGAGGGATTGCCGTCGGCGGACACGACTGGCTGGCAGGCGGGCATTTTCCGCTGGAGCTGACAATTTCATAGCCGCACAGACGCAAAGCCTGCTCGGCTTCACAGCGGACGAGATGATCGCAATCAGCGAGTGACAGTTTCAGGGCACACACCACATAGGGCGCGGCGCACTGAGGGCTTTCCCGCAATTGATCTCCAATCTGGTCGGCCGCCTTCGACCGCACGGTTTCATCCGCATCGTTCAAGGCATACACCAGAGCCGGCATCACCTGCGGATGACAGTGGCAGCTGAAGCGGGTGCCGATCTTCCGGACCGCGGTGCGACGCTGATGGGCATAGCAGGCCGTTTTCGACTGGCAGATCAACTCGGCCAGTTCGCTGTCGCAGCCGGAATCGCACCCGCCAGTCCCTGTCACGTCGCAGGCTCCCGGGGGAGCAGGCCAGGCGATCAGCGGCCCGCCTGTCGGAGCACAGGTGTCACACCCCGCTGGCGGAGCGGCGAAGGCACGCTGATAGGTCCGGACAATTTCATAGCAGGGACGCTCAATGGTCGGCCGGCAGGGTGTTCCCACACAGGTCGCCGTGTCACACTTGTCGGACGGGTGCAGAAATCCCAGCGGGCCGGCCTGCACCAGCATTCCCCAGCCACTCACAGCCACCGCAGCAGCACACAGGCACCATGCATTCATGCTTTCGACTCCTTTGGAATAATGTTTCGCGATCCGCTCGTGGCGCAGGATGCCCCGCCAGTCGGGCGGTTCTGTTCGCGGCATTAAAAACCGTTCGAAAATTATTTCGCGATCCGCTCGTGGCGCAGGATGCCCCGCCAGTCGGGCGGTTCTGTTCGCGGCATTAAAAGTTGTTGAGAGAAGCAGGAGGGCCGGCGGGAGTTTCGGACGTGATCACTCAGGCCACTCAGGGTGCCGGGAGGATCGATTCGTCCTGCAGGGATTCCACCTGTTCCGCGAGGTGTATCGACTGCGTTCTCCGCCCGGCTTGAAGGTGCTGGATCTGTTTTACCGCAAGGAGTTACGGCAACGAATGTGCCGAAAGTCCGGCCTGTAACGATTCTTCCGACTCTGCAGGCCGCATTGCCGGTTCATTCGCTACAATCGGTCCTTTTCCGGTCAGAACCTGTCAAGGTGCGCAGCCTGTGGCAATCCTGCCGAGGCTTCGGCTTGTACCGGATATGGAAACTTGTCTTGGGGCTGATCGACGGTTGACCTCGCCCGTCGCACCTGCCAGAACTCTCCCTCCCCGGCCTGGACCGGTCAGGCCGCTGGTTGCCCCTCTGTGAAACGGTTGCACTGCAAATGGATTTGTCGAAATTGAATACGGCGCAGCGGGAAGCGGCCGAAACACTGCATGGCCCGGTGCTTGTGCTCGCCGGGGCCGGAACCGGCAAGACGCGTGTGATCACCTATCGCATGGCCCGGCTGCTGCAGGCCGGAGTGCGCGCCGAGCAGATTCTGTCGGTCACCTTCACCAATAAAGCCGCCAAGGAAATGCTGGAACGCACCCGGGCGCTGCTCGGCAGTCAGATGCGCCAGCGGCCCTGGATTTCGACCTTCCACTCGCTCTGTGTGAAGATTCTCCGGGAGGACATCACCCATCTGGGATATCCGGCACAGTTCACGATTCTGGATCGGGGAGATCAGGAATCGATCGCCAAGAAGGTGCTGCGTGACATTCGCGTCACCGAAAAGTCGCTCAAATCCGGGGACCTGCTGAACCTTGTCAGCCGCTGGAAAACGGCCGGACTCGGTCCGGAACGGGCAGGCCAGATCGCGGAAGATGACAAAGAATCTCTGGGAGCGATGGCTTATCGAAAATATCAGCTGGCCCTGAAGGCCTCCGGCTCGGTCGATTTCGATGACCTGCTGCTGCTGACGGAAAAGCTGTTTGATACCTGCCCGGAAGTCTTGAAAAAGAATCAACGTCGCTTCACTCATGTCCAGATTGACGAATATCAGGACACCAACGCGCTGCAGTTCCGCATTATCGAAGCGCTGGTGCGCGAACACCAGAATCTGTGCGTGGTCGGCGACGACGATCAATCGATCTATGGCTGGCGCGGAGCCGAAGTGAAACACATTCTGGGTTTCTCTCGCACGTTTCCCGGGGCCAAAGTGATTCGTCTGGAAGAAAACTATCGTTGCACAGACCGCATCATCGACCATGCCAACCGGCTGGTGCGGCACAATCGCGACCGTCACAAAAAAGTGCTGCGGGCCCACAAGCCGGCGCGCGAGGACGTCCGCTTCATGGAATATCCTGACGAGCAGCTCGAAGCCGAAAAAGTTGTCGGGGAGATCCGGTTTCTGCACCAGAAAAAAGGGGTCGAGCTCAGGGACTTCGCCATTCTGTTCCGCACGAACGAACAGCCGCGCCTGTTTGAATCCGAGTTGCGCCGCCAGCAGATTCCCTATGTCCTGATGGGAAGCCAGTCTTTTTATGACCGCAAGGAAATCAAAGATCTGCTGTGTTATCTGAAGGTGATCGCCCGGCCTGACGATGAACAGGCGCTGCTGCGCATCATCAACACTCCGGCCCGCGGAATCAGTGATGCGGCCTGCGAAAAGCTGCTCACCCGCGCGGTCCGCAAAGGAGTTCCCCTGTGGAACGTGGCCGAAGAAGCCATGCAGGAACGGGACATCACGGCCAAGGCCTTCGAGGCGATTCGCAAACTGTACGGGCAGTTCGAGCGCTGGCGTGAGCAGTTTCAGCAGCATCCGCAGCGAATGGATGAACTGCTCCGTCAGCTGTACAGCGAGATCGGGTATGACCGCGAAATCGAACGCCAGTACAAAGATGAACTGCAGCAGGCCCAGCGGCGGGCCAGCGCGGAAGATTATGTGAACTCGCTGGCTGAATATGCCACGCGCAGCAGTTCGCCGTCACTGCATGACTATCTGTCGGGCATCGCGCTCGAACGCCGCGACGAGGAACCGGATAAAGACGCCGTCGCCCAATCGAACGCGATCAAGCTCATGACGCTGCACAGCGCCAAAGGGCTGGAATTCCCCCGGGTGTATATGGTCGGAATGGAAGAAGGTCTGCTTCCCCATAAGCGGACGATCGAAGGCACCGAATCGGAAATTGCCGAAGAACGTCGCCTGGCCTATGTCGGTGTCACCCGGGCTCAGGAAGCTCTGACGCTCACCTGGGCCGCCAGCCGCCGCAAATGGGGCAAGCCGCGCCAGTCGCAGGCCTCCCGGTTTCTCGATGAAATGCGTCGGGATCTGTCTGAAGAATAAGAACCACTCATAAAACCTTCCGCGATCCGCTCGTGGAAAGGGAATTTTCATCGTTTGAGCGGTTTTGTTCGCGGCTCTAATTCTGTCACCCGGAAGACTGGGTGCCCCGGATGACATGCAGGAGACAACTCATGTGCCGGGGAAAGACGTGACCGGCGGCAATGCGTGAGGATTTCCCACGCGCGACCGATGATGTTGCATCACTGATCTATCGACTGGATGCACTTGCTGACGCGGCATGCCCTGATCTGCAGAAGACGGTTCGGGGACGAAGAGTCGCTCATCGCCTGCTGAAACCTGCCTGCGCAAAAAGAAACCTCGCCATCTGACATGGCGAGGAAGCATTTCATAATCCTGGGCAGGCAAGCAGGGAGAGCCAACAACTGATGCCGCTCCGCAGCGCGAACCCATCCAGCCTGCGGCAGTGAAGAACAGGTCTGTTCCTCAAGCTGCCGCCAGGGGATTGAATGCGCCGATCGGGCGTTCACCAGGGTCGGACTGCTTACCAGTCGCGTCCACCGCGTCCACCGCCATCGCGTCCGCCGCGTCCACCGCCGTCGCGTCCGCCACGTGGGCCGCCGCCTCCACCTCCGCCGAATCCACCGCGAGGACGTTCTTCGCGCGGACGGGCGATGTTCACAGTGAGAGTCCGGGTCTGAAACTGCTGGCCATGGAACTGATCAATGGCCTTCTGGGCTTCATCGTTGGAGCCCATTTCCACAAAGGCAAATCCCTTCGAACGACCTGTATCACGATCCTTGATCAACGCCACACTTTTCACATTGCCGGCCTGGCTGAACAGATCTCGCAGATCGTCTTCAGTGGTCGAATAAGCCAGATTGCCCACGTACAGTTTCGATTCCATTGCTCTCTAACCTGATTGCTTGAAGCTGCGCCCGGATCTGCCTGGAGGGCAATCCCTCATTCAATCGCAGTCCTGACGATTCGCGGAAGTCTAACAGATGGAATCAAAACTCTCAAAGCCGGGAAAGCATAAACAGGCACTTCCCTTGAGTAATTCTCAATTTTATTTCCAAAACAGGCACATTTTGACCGTCAGAAAGCAGTCAGGCCAGTTCTCAGATACCGGACGCTGCCCGATTCTCCTCCCATTTGCCCTCGGGGCCGCACGATTTTCCCTCCAGTCCAGGCATTTCTCTCCCGGCATGCTCTGCAGAAGAAGCAGAAAACCGGCAGTCCGCCTGCCAGAGCAGTTTCGGAATGGGTCTTCCGTGTTTCGCAGGCGATCAAATGGGGATTCCAGCGGGGAATCGCGCCCATTCGCCTGCGCCAGAACCATGAAAATGGTCTATTCTTCACGTTTTGTCTCCTGCCGAGCCTGTCAGAGCCTGCTTCTTCCCACGGTGTCCGCCTGCATGTCGGTCGTTTTGCGGACGGTGCCGAACGGGAATTGCCTGAGAAAACGTCGGCCGACTCCGCCAGTGGGACAGACAAATCCCTCCTGAAAAATTGCCAGAAGACCATTCCTGCCCATGTTTTTGCGTCTGACAAATCTCCGGCTTCCGGTCGAAGCCGATGAGCTCGAACTTCCCCGGCGGATCAGCCAGCGACTGGAAGTCCGGATCGATGACCTTGGTCCCTGGCGGATTCTCAGGAAGAGTCTCGATGCGCGCTCCAAACAGGATCTGCGTTTTGTTTATACGGTCAGCATTCAGGTTCCAGACGATCCGAAGCTTTCGCGGCGTCTTCTGGGCCGCAAAGACATCGAAAGTTTTTCTCCGGAAACCTTCGACGATCCTCCAGCCGGTCCGACTCCCAGCGGCGAACGCCCGGTCATTATCGGAGCCGGTCCGGCCGGCATGCTGGCGGCTTATTATCTTGCCATCCGCGGCTATCGTCCGCTGCTGATCGAACGGGGATTCGCCGTCAAAGAACGCGTTCCGGTCATTCGCGCCTTCGATCGCGAACATGCCCCCCATGATCCGGAAAACAATTATCTCTTCGGGGAAGGGGGAGCCGGCTGCTTCTCCGACGGCAAGCTCACCTGCCGCATGTCCGGTGCGGATGTGGAATGGGTGCTGCAGGCCTTTATTGAATGCGGCGGCCGCGATTCCATTCTGTTCGAACATCGCCCGCACCTGGGAAGCAACCGCCTGCCGATGATCTGCCGAAACTTTCGCCGGAAAATCGAATCCCTCGGCGGGGAATACCGGTTCGCCACCCGCCTGGAAAGCCTGATTGTCGACCAGGGGCGCATTGTCGGCATCAACATTTCCAGCAGCAGGTCAGACAGCGGCGGCGCTGCAGGCGCAGGCTCCCCGACCGAGACAGTGCCGACCCGACACCTCATTCTGGGGATTGGACACAGCGCGCGCGACACTTATGAGATGCTTTATCAGGCGGGTGTGCCGATGGTGTCGAAAGCATTTCAGCTGGGTCTGCGGATCGAGCAGCCGCAGGAGAATATCAACAAGTGGAAATATGGCCGGCCGGAATATCTGCAGCAGCTCGGGGCCGCTGATTATTCCGTGGTCGCCAAAGGCAGCCGCGATCTGTATTCCTTCTGCATGTGCGCCGGGGGCTATGTCATTCCCAGCGTGTCGGAATCGGGACAGTTCTGCACCAACGGCATGAGCAACTCCCGGCACGACACGCCTTTCGCCAACGCCGGAATGATGGTCACTCTCGAACCTGAGCAGTTCGGCAGCAGTCATCCCCTGGCCGGAATGGAACTGCAGCGCCGGTACGAAGCGGCCGCGTTTCAACTCGGCGAAGGCGAATATCTTTGTCCGATTCAACGGGTGAGCGACTTCCTTCAGGATCGGGTCATCTCCGGCGACCGGTCTTATCCCTGTTCCTACGAGCGCGGCACCATCAGCTCTGATCTGCGTCAGGTTCTGCCGCCGGTCATCGCCCAGGCCATCAAATCCGGACTGCCTGTCATGAATGAAAAATGGCGGGGTGCCTTCCTCAAAGATGCCATGCTCGTGGGACCAGAAATGCGGGGCAGTGCTCCGCTGCGGATGGATCGCGATCCGGTCACCCGGGTCTCCCCCGGCATGCAGGGGCTGTATCCCGTTGGAGAAGGTGCCGGTTACGCCGGCGGGATTGTGAGTGCGGCTGTCGACGGATTGCGGACCGCCCGTGAAATCGTTCGCCGGTTTGCCCCGGCGTCATCACCGACTTCATAACTGCCGCCTTTCATGACGGTCGCCCGGCGGCACGCATCATCAAGATGCCGTGGTGCCGCTTCGATTGCCGGCTGCAACCTGTTACGATACTCCCGTCATCCGTTTCTCTGCCGAAACTGGTCTCTGACGAAACTGGTCCGAACGAAAGCCCTCCCGGCTTTCCAGCCTGTTCCGTGGCCAGAACTTGCCAGCGAGCGGCCCGGCAGACTGCGTCAGGACATCCCACTCCACTGCAACTCAGGAAGAACAGCATGAGCCAGGATCTGAATCGACGAAACTTTCATCAACTGGCACTGGCCGCCCTGGGGGGTGTCATGGCCGGATCGCTGACCGGCTGTGAACCGCAGCCTGCGCAAGACGCCGCGGGTTCGGCGACTCCCGAAGCTTCTCCGAAAGGCGATGAACAGGTCAGCCTGCTGCTCGAAGAACCGCACGTCTGCCGGGGACTCAACCTCTGCAAAAACCAGGGAGCCAGCAAGGAAAACGCCTGCGCCGGACAGGGCACCTGCGCCTCTGTCGCCGCTCACAGCTGTGGCGGCATGAATGAATGCAAAGGGCAGGGTGGATGCGGCGAACATCCCGGCGAAAATTCCTGCAAAGGCATGGGCAGCTGCGGTGTTCCCCTGGAACATGCCTGGGATGCCGCCCGGAAGAATTTCGAAGCCGCCATGCAGGCCGCCGGAAAAGAATTCGGCCCGGCACCGGCCAAGTCCTGACGGCCAGAGCCGGACGATAGACCTCTCCCCTGAAGCAGGAACGGAGATCATGAGCAGACCGCGACGGGGATACCCGGATCTCGGGCTGGGAGTCGGATTGCGGACGCCGCATTATCCCCATCTGCTCGGGCAGGCGACCCGCATCGAATGGCTCGAGATCATTTCGGAGAACTACATCGATTCGCAGGGCCGCCCGCGCTGGGTGCTCGATCAGCTTGCCGAACGCTATCCCATCGTCATGCATGGAGTTTCGCTGTCGATCGGCAGCCATGATCCGCTCGACTTCGACTATCTGCACAAGCTCAAAACGCTGGCCAGTGCGGTTCAGGCGCACTGGATCTCCGACCATCTCTGCTGGACCGGCGTGGCCGGGATCAATTCCCACGATCTGCTGCCGGTGCCGCTGAATGAACAGACCCTGCAGCATGTCATCGCCCGGGTCCATACCGTGCAAGACTTTCTCGAACGTCCGCTCGTGCTCGAAAACCCCAGCAGCTATGTCACCTTCGCCTGTTCCACACTCACCGAGTGGGAATTTCTGACCCGGCTGACGGAAGAAACCGGCTGCGGCCTGCTGCTGGATGTGAACAACGTGTTCGTTTCGAGCGTGAATCACGAATTCGACCCGCACGAATACATCACGCACATTCCGGCAGACGCCATCGTGCAGTTTCATCTGGCAGGGCACACTCACCTGGGAACGCATGTCATCGACACGCACGACGGCCCGGTCGTCGATCAGGTCTGGGAGCTGTATCGCTTCGCCAGTCAGCGCACGCGGGGAGTCTCGACCCTTTTGGAATGGGATGCACACATTCCTCCGTTTCCGGTCGTCGAAGCCGAAATTCTGAAAGCCCGAAACACCGTGAAGCCTCCTCGGCACACGGCAGTCGGCAGGCAGGTCCCGGCACGGCCCGCCGCAGATTCCTGCGCAGAATCCGGTATCAAATCCAGTGCTGTTCCCCAGCCTGTCGTCCTCGAAACGGTGGATGCCGAATGAATGCTCCGCCGCTCGATGTGCTGCAGCGGTGGATGCTCGCCGTGATTCAAAATCCGCAGGGGGTGGAACCCGGGCTGGCCACTCCCCGGGCCCAGCAGGAAATTCCGCTGCCCCCCGGCCATCTGGAGCAGGTCATTCTTCCCAGTTCCCTGCAATCGAGCGTGCAGCGTCTGCAGGTGTATCAGCAGGCCTATTTCGCCCGGCTGCTGGAGTGCCTGCAGGCAGAATTCCCGGCCCTGTGTGTGGCCGCAGGCGAGGAGGCCTTTCGTGCCTTCGCCCGCGATTATCTTCAGGCCTTTCCGTCCCGAAGTTATACGCTGACACGTCTGGGAGATCGCTTTCCCGAGTTTCTCGCCAGTTCGCGCCCGGTTCAGCATTCCGCATCCGCGACTCCCGACTGGACAGACTTTCTTGTCGATCTGGCCCGACTCGAACGGTGCTACAACCAGGTCTTCGATGGTCCCGGCGAAGAACAGACTGCGCGCCTGACCGGTGAGGCACTGCAGGAGATTGCTTCCGATCAATGGCCCCTGGTGCGTCTGCAGACATCCCAGGCCCTGCGACTGGAACAGTTTCATTTTCCGGTCCACCGGTTCGCCACCGCCGTCCGAAAGCAGCAGATTGTCAAATCTCGCGAAGAGGCAATCCGTCCGCAGCCAACCTGGCTGTGCATCTCCCGCGCGAACTTTATTGTGCGACGCCGGGAACTGACCTCCCTGCAATTCGCTCTGCTGTCCGCCATTCAGCGGGGGGAACGTCTGATCGATGCCCTGGCCATTGCCATCGAAACCACCTCGGAAGCACCCGGGAGCCCGCTCGACATTCCCGATTCCGCAAGGCTGACGGAATGGTTCCGCGACTGGACCAGCCTGGGGCTGTTCACGGAAATCAGACTCGACGGAATCTGAGAGCGTCTGATTCCAGCAGGGGCCGCGTTCGGCCATGCGGCAAGCGACGTTTCATCAAAGCACGCAGCGCCAGAGAGTGCATCCGGCCAGAGTCATCGGTTCGCGCCGAAAACAGGTGCCACGCAGATTCTTGGTGGCCCGTAGCAGTTTGTTTCCGAATCCGATCTCTCAGATATCGATTCGGGTGCGGACCAGAATTTCATTCGTCGCCCGCTCTTTGGTCGCCGGCTGATCCATAAACAGGCCGTGCTTGTGCATCATCCAGATTTCCGGCAGGATTTCGGAGATGATTTTGCCTTCATCAAAGACCCGGACCATGGAGCTTTCGGAGACCACAATCGCCACGGCCGAGGTGCGCCGCGTGACCGAAGCTGCAGCCATGTGCCGACTTCCCAGCCCCAACGGAATCCGCACGCCATCCGACAGCACGTCAATATAGCGGGCAGCCGACACCGCCACGCCGGCATTCGAAATCACAAAGGCCCCATCCAGCTGTGCCAGCTCTTTGATGGTTTCTCGCACATCATGCAGACTGATGTGTTTTTTCTCCGGCGGATGCCCGAACAGCGGATCAAGCACCAGCGGCCGGGAATGCGACATCACCGCCTCTTCATCTCCGACGGTGAACATCGTTCCAATCTTCCGGCCTTCGCGTCCTTCCCGTGCAATCTCGACCGCAATATAAAGAATCTGCTCGAGTACATCAGTGTTGATGCCCCGTTTCTCCTGACAGCAGATATCTCGAAAGACGTCTGGATTCATCACGTCGATTCCTGACAACAATGCGGGCGGGCGGGAGTATCATACCCGGTTGCATGCGTTCCGGCGAGACGCTTTTCCCCATTGAAATTTCCGGGAACACCGGCAGCCACGCAGCTTGCCTGATCTCAGCACTTTTCGCCTTCAACATCTTTTCCCGAAAGCATTTGCTGAAAGCCGCCGACAGAACTGCACGGAACGCCGTTCATTGACTGCCAGCCATTGAACGGCAGTCACTGCCGCCGCCCCCGTTTCTGTCTCTGTTTCAGCGGGGAGTCATGAGTCAGGCTGGTGCGGCATCTCGATGAACACATCCAGCCGCTGCCCGATATACACCGGCCGGTCGGCAGGTTCATCGACCACCCGATAGATCACCTGCAACACCCGGGTATCGACCCGTTCCCGATTGTCACCGGTCAGCGAACGTTTGGGAATCACATACGGCTCCAACCCCACAAACTGCAGTTTGTATCGGTAATGTGATTCCCCGCGCACAATTCCGCTGGCCGGGCATTCGGAATGAAAACGGGGAATATCATGTTCATCGATATCGACCCGCACATGCTTGGTGCTGACGTCTCCCAGCATGATCAATGCCGTTCCGGGGGAAGAGGTCACCGGTTCCCCCGGCCGGATATTCACCTGCAACACCTCAAACTCAGCAGCCGGAACGCCATAAGCCGTGACATGCGGGGCCTGAACCGTATAGCGGGCGAGTTCCGTCTCGAGCTGCTCGACCGCCCGTAAAGCACTCAGTTCTTTGGCCCGGGCCAGAGCCTTGTCGGCTTCCCAGGCTCCTGCCAGCAGACGGATTTCTTCCGCCTTCATTCGTTCCAGCTGCGCTTTGGCCCCATCCAGGCGGGCCCGACTGGTCACGATCTTCTCTTCTGTCGCCGCACCACTCGTCCCCAGTCGCTGCTGACGTTCAAATGTGTCCTGCAATTCTTCCACAACCGCCTCGGCCTCTTTCCGCTGCGCCACCACTGGCGGCACATCTTCCGGACGCGGCATCTGTTCCAGCCGATGCAATTCCATGCGTGTGGAATCCAGTTCCGCACGCTTCACCGCCAGGTCGGCCCGAATCTGACGCGAATCCAGCTCGAACAGCGGAGCCTGAGGGCGGACCTTCTGTCCCACTTCCACAAAAACCGTCTCGACCACTCCAGGCAACTGCGACCCGACCGAGATATTTTCCGAGCGCGGCTCAACAATTCCCGCTCCCGCCACGCACGATTCCAGATTCGAAGCCGGCGGTGGAAACGGCGGCTCTCCCTGTTCGATGGGTTTCTGCCGCGAAAGCACATGATTCGCCGCGAACAGCAGCATGCCCAATGCCAGCACCGGAAGAATAAAGTTTCGCCTCATGACAGACACACTTGCGAACGCCCTGAAAATTTGAAAATCACACTTGTGAAGAGTCTCTGCAACAACTTGTCGCCGGCCGGAGCCGGGGAGTCTCGGACAGGAGTTGTCAGGCAGCCGTATCGGGCAACCGGGCCGGACCATTGCGTGCCCGGGCGTGAGGCCACCCCGTCACGGGTGAGCCGGCATCAACAGCCTGGCCTCCTCACGCGACTGGACCGATTCCACCCGTCCATCACTCATGGAAATGATCTGATCACCAAAGTCAAACACCCGGCTGTCGTGCGTCACCACGATCACCGCACGATCCGGCCGCACCGTGGTTTTTCTCAGCAGTTCCATCACATTCCGACCAGAATGGGCGTCGAGCGCGGCCGTCGGTTCATCGCAGACCAGCAGGCGCGGCTCATTGACCAGCGCCCGGGCAATGGCCACCCGCTGCTGCTGTCCTCCCGAGAGTTGAACCGGGCGGCTGTGCGCACGATCTCCCAATCCCACGGCCTGCAGCATCTCTTCTCCCCGGCGCACTGCTTCCCGGCGGGGAACCTTGCGAATCAACAACGGCACTGCCACATTTTCGGCCGCGGTCAGCGCCGGCAGCAGGTTGTACTGTTGAAACACAAACCCGATATTCTCTGCCCGAAACTGCACCAGCTGGCGTCCTTTCAGTTCGCGCCGCGATTTTCCCAGCAGTGTCACGTCCCCTGCGGTCGGATCCAGCAGGCCGGCCATGATCGAAATCAACGTGGTCTTGCCGCAACCGCTCGGGCCGACCAGCAGTGTCAGGCATCCATAGGCGATCTCGACATCCACATCCCGGAGGGCGCGCACCCGCGCCTCGCCGGTCCCGAAATCCTTGGTGACTCCCCGGCAGATGACGGCCACATCCCCCGGTGCATTCACCGCCGGGCCGGCCTGCTCGCTGCCGCTGGTTGTCATGATGAATTCCTTTTGCCGGTGCATCGCCTGTCTCTGCCCGAATGATGCGAAGAACATCTGCCGTGTGAAATCAATCCCCGGAGAACAAGGCCTCCGCCGCGTGACTCCTGCGTCTGCCAGTCGCCGACTGACGCCGCCCCCAAAAATAAACTGCTTTATTTGAAAACCATCGCCGGTTCGAGCACCAGAACTTTCCGCAGACTCAACAGACTCGCCGCGGTCACGATCAGAAACACGGCCACGGCGGTGATCACCATGACCTGCCAGGGAACATACATGCCGCGCAGGTCGGCCTGCCCGGAAAGTTCCATGAACTCAAAAAACCCGGAGGCCATTCCCACCCCGATTCCATATCCCATCAGCCCGACGACACCGGCCTGAAACAGGATCATCCGCACCAGATGCAGGTTGTCGACTCCCATCGCTTTCAGGCTGCCGAACTGTTTCAGGTTTTCGAGCGTGAACAAGTAAAACGTCTGGCCGGCAATCGCTGCTCCGACAATAAATCCGAGAGCGACCGTGATTCCAAAGTTCACCGGAATCCCGGTATTGGTCAGGTAGTAACGGATGTTGAACCAGAAAAAGCCGTCCCAGGTCATCGCTTTCAAATCGGTCGTCTGCTCAATCCGCCGGATCAGGTCCGGCACATCGACCCCCGGACGGGCCCGGGCCAGGACAAATGACAAGGTGTTGCGCTCGGCCGGAGTAAACAGCGTCGCCTGACTGTAACGGGTGTAAATGACCGGAAACGTCTGAAAGGGAGGCGTCACATCGCAGATTCCCACCACGACGGCCCGGCGGTCATTCATATCGACGGTTCCTCCCACCTGCAGCGGTTGACCGGGAAACAGCAAGCGAAATCCGGCCGAATCAATAATGATTCCGTCTGGACGACGCAGGTCGGCGTCGGTCCCCAGCAGCATTGTCCGCGGGGCTCCCACCAGCGAGGTGTCATCGACTCCCAGCAGAATGGCCTGGCGGAAATTTCCGTCGGTCGTGCGACAGCGCACCAGTCCCTTGAACAGCCGCACGGCCCATTCCACTCCGTCAACACCCCGTACCTGATGCAGCCGCGTCTCCGGCATCGGGCGGATTTCATCGATATTCTGCTGCGCCTTGTCCATCACCCAGATGTTGGCCTCGGTGACATCCAGAATCTGGCTCGATGTCCGGCGCATCAGGCCCACAAAAATGGAGGATTGCTGCGCAATCAACAGGGAACCAAAGGCCACACCAAAGACAATGCCCAGGTATTTGGCCTGATCGCCGGTCAGCATTTTCCAGGCAAGCCATCTCATGAATGCCGCTCCGCATGCGCTGCCGGGGGAGGGGATTCAGAATATGCACGCAGACCGGCCAGACTGAAGCGATAAACGTGATCCGTCAGCAGATCCAGATCATAGATCGAGCGAAAGGTCTCCTCCCCCAGCAGTTGCCGCCCGACCGGTCGGTGATAGCGGTACAGCAGGCACTGGGAAATGATGCTGAAGACAGATAAATGCCGCTGCTTCGGCGTCGCATTGGCAGGCAGCAGACGCCACACGATCTCTTCCAGCACCGTGAACATCGGGCGGATATAAGACTCCACCACTTCCTGCGTCGCCTCCGAAGGCCGGGCCATCTCCAGCAGAATCAGTTCGATCTGCCATTCCGGACGCTCCGGATCAATCATGCTCGCCAGCAGGTGACGCAGAAAATCACGCAGACACTCTTCGGCCGGGGTCTGGTCCTTCCAGCCAAACTCCGGTCGCTCCTCCTGGCAGGTCGCCTGCCGCAGCACCTCGACATACAGACGCTGCTTGTCTCCGAAGTGATAATGCACAGCGGCCACATTGGCTCCTGCCGCCGCACAGATTTCACGCACCGAAGCGGCATTGAAGCCTTTCCGGGCAAAGATTTGTCCCGCTTCATTGACCAGACGTTGCCGGGTGTCGTCCACAATCTGCTTCCTGCGAGCAATTCAATCAATCGTTTGATTCAATCGTCACTTTACGCAGCCGGAATACAGTCCGCCAGTCCATTTCCCCCAGAATTTTGCCGGCCGCGCCCGGCCACCTGTCAGACTTCAGAGACACAGTGAAGTGCGTCAGAGACACTGTGAAGTGCGCAAGTCATTTCCAGACAGAATGATCCATGATCTCTGGCAGGCTTCGAGAATCGCGCGGGCCTCGAACAGAAATGCCCCGAACCAAGCAGTCGACTCCGTCCGCCTGTCCGCCCTACCAGGGAGCTTCCATCAGGCTGACGATGTGGCGAGCCATCTGATCGGCCGCATTCTGCGAAGCAGTCGCCAGCGACTGCCCGGTCTCCGGCGCAAAAGAGGTATTCACCACGGCCTGCGCCACCTGGGCATTGACCGGCACCGTCTGCTGGGCCAGCACCTGCCCGCTGCGCAGGTCTTCCCAGGTGACTTCGACCCCAATGGAAACTTCGAGTTCCCGGGGATCATCGTACTGGTTCTGGTTGGCAACCCGTTTGGACACACTCACCAGCCGACCGCTCAGACGGGTATCGGCCCCCGGTTCGTCCACCAGTTTATAAGGAGTTCGCAGCTGAATCTGTTTCTGCACCGCTTCGGTCAGCTGCAGTTCGAAGCCCCGGCGATAGCCGTCATTGGTATAAGCCGCCTTGTAGGCATCGTTGGTGAAAGTCGGAACATGAATGGTCCGCACTTCCGGTCCATAGGGACTGCCGACGACATATCCGCAGCCGGTGAGCGCAAGCGCCAGCCCTCCGCACAGAGCGGCAGTTGCCAGACTGGTGATGACGCGAAAAAACGGCATGACGGTTTCGACTTACTTCGCTGGAACCTGTCCCTGTGTGCGCTCCACCTGAGACTGCTGGCTCTCTCCACCAGCCAGATCATCCCGTCGTGACGGAGTTTCCTGTTCCGGGGCGGTCGGCGGGGTCTGTTCGAGCCGGGGCGGCTGCTCCAGACGACGCAATGGATTCATGCGCTGCAGCAGACCGGGCTTCTCAGGCGAATCCTTTTTCCCTGATTTTTCAGGCGACGGAGTTTCGCTGTTTTCCCGGGAATCGGGAAGATGAACTTCTCCGGCCGGACCTGTCGGAGCTTCCGGCTGGCGGGCCACCTGCTTCGGTTTACGGAAATTGAACGGGGATTTCGCCCAGGCCTCTTCCTGACCTTCGATCGATTTCAGAGTTTCCCGGGCTTTCTCGGCATATTTCGATTCGGGATATCGGTTGATCACCAGATAGCAGTGCAGCTTCATGGCCGGAAAATCGCGCTTCGCCCGATAGAATTCGACCAGATCCCAGTCGCGGGCGATTTCCGCCTCGCGCATCAGCGAAATATCTTCTTTCAGACGTGCCCGTTCCGCGGCATCGAGTGTGGGAAACAGCGCGAGCATTTCTTCTTTCAGTTCCCGGGCCTGCTCCAGCGTCTGCCCGTCATAGGCCGGCCCCTGATAGCTGGCCAGCGTGACCACCGAACCCAGCAAATAGGCATCGCGCAGATGCGGGCTGTCCGGATACTGTTCACGCAGCAACGTGTAGAGCCGCGAGGCCTCGACGAAGTCTTCCGTCCGCAGATGATGATTGGCCGCCAGCATCAGGGCATCATCGGCCAGCGGACCGGTCGCATCATGCAGCCAGATCGAACGCAATGCCTGCAGGCCACGACCATAGGTATCAAACAGCGGACGGGTCTTGTCGGTCAGGTTCGGCAGAACCGGCACCCGATCCAGTGCCGAATGCGGATTCTCCTGCGTGGCCGAGGTCTTCGGCTCCCCATCCTCGTGGCTGGCAACTTTGACCGTCGCGTTGCCGTTGTCGTCGAGTTCTTCGGGGAATCCCAGCCAGTAACGGGCAATATTGAACAGCCGACGGGTGGTTTCGTCGAGATACCGGGTCGAGGGATACCGGACCAGCAGATCGTCATAGCTGTTCTGTGCATAGGCATAACGCTTCTGGGCAAACTGCGATTCCGCCAGCATGAACAGGGCGTCTTCTTCAATGGCATCCCCAAAGGTGCCATACATGTCTTTGGCCTGCTTGCCTTCCAGCCCCAGGGTCCGGCGGAAGCGGCTGCCCATCGATTCATAACGGTTGCGGCGCTCTTTGGAGAGTGCAAGAAAGGCCTTTTCCGCCTCCTTGAATTTGCCGGCATCATACAGTGCCTGCGCGGCATCGAATTCCGAGAGAGCCGCGGTCGTTTCCGCGTCGCCATCCTTCAACAGCTGCTCGCGGCGTTTGTTCCAGGTCGCCCGATTCAAGGCCCGTTCCGTCGGTCCCCGCACGCCACCAATGGAGTATTTCGGATTGCTTTCCAGTTCCTGCCGTACCTGCTCTTTGCGGGAGAAGGAAGACAGACTGCCGCAGCCGGACGCCAGCACAATCCCCCCCAGGATCAGCACCGAAAGGGCGGATCTGACGCTCGACTGCACTGGAAGAAATGCGGGTTCTGGCATCAACCGGAGGAGACCGCCCGAAAGCGGCCGCTGGCTTTAAGGAAGGGATGTTCGAAATCCAATTCGACAAGAATTCCGGCCGACATAGAAACCGGCCGCCGATCTTTGTCACATCGAAATCATCGGCAATGTTTTCGGGCGATGTCCCAGAACATAGGACATGGCCGACGTCAGAATTTTGCGGACCTCTCTTCTGAGAACAGGCGGAACATCTGAATTCATCACCGGTTCCGACTCCTGTACCAGCAATCGGCGCAGGATTTCGAGAGAGCCCGGTTGTATTTCGGTGGCTTGATACTCGGAATGGCCACAACGTGAACAGATCAATCCGCTCTGCGAGACCCAAAATCTTGCCGGAACATCGGTTCCCATTTCGGAATGGCAAATTGTGCAGGTCTCAAAATCGGGCAACTGTCCGATCTCCTGCAGCAGTGCCAGTTCGAACCAGCTGACCGGCAGAAACACATTTTCGACCGTTTCCAGCCGAACCAGTGTCGTCTCCGCGGCGTCGAACAGGGCCGCATGCGGGTCATGCTCCTCGGTCAATGCGGCCAGCAGTTCGGCCACGTAATAACCTGCATACAGATGAGACAGGCTGCCGGCCTTCGGACGAAAGCGGCGCACCAGATGTGATTCCGTCAGCAGATCGAGTCCGCCGCCGGACTTTTTCAGGAACACGATCCGGCAGCAGGAGAGCAGATCGAGCCCCGATTCGAACGGGCCTTTCAGACGACGGGCTCCCTTGGCCAGACAGCCGATCTTTCCAAATTCCCGGGTGAACAGGGTGACGACACGGCTGGTCTCACTGAAATCCACCTGCCGGATCACAATGGCATCTGCTTTTTCCGAGGACATGGCTGTGTGGGGCAGGGTTCAAAGGAAAAAAAGCTTACGCAGCATGAACATGCTGACACGACAGCGGATGGTATCAGATTCCGCAGCACCGTCTGCGGTGACTTCCCGGACACCGGCGCTTCAACAGCGAGGAAATGGCCCCGGGGAATGGCTTTGAACTGTGAAATGGAGCGGTGAAATGCAGCAGTGAACGGGAACACAGTGAAAGAAATTCAGCCAGAAAGCGAGCGGTAAAAGAAACCGGCCAGTGAACTCGGCCCGGCGAATACGGATACCACAGGACCAGTCCGGCAACAGGATTTCTCCTGCACGAGTCCTCGAGCAGGGGCTCCGCCCCGGGATTTCCGACACGTCCATCCGCAAAACCCCGTCCGGCGGGAGTGTGCCTTATGAATTCTTCTGATTGCCCCCAACGAGTGGTCATTGCCGGAGGGAGCGGATTTCTGGGTGTTTCATTGGCCCATCACCTTTCCCGCGCCGGCTGGTCCGTGATTCTGCTGTCCCGACATGTCCCCCGCTGCAACGGTCCCTGGGACCATGTGAGCTGGGACGCCCGAACAACCGGAGACTGGGTTCAGGCACTGGAAGGAGCCTATGGCCTCGTCAATCTGGTGGGACGCAGCGTGGACTGCATCAAAACGCCCGACCATCAGGATGAAATTGTCCGGTCCCGGGTCGAAGCCACGCGGGTGCTGGGAATGGCCCTGCGAAACTTGAAGAATCCCCCGGCCGTCTGGCTGCAGATGAGCACCGCGCATATTTATGGTGATCCGCCGGACGTGGTCTGCACGGAAGAGAGCCCGATTGGAGTCGGATTCGCCCCGACGGTCGGCGTGCGATGGGAATCGGAATTCGAGCAGGCCCGGCTGCCTGGCATACGCGGCGTCATTTTCCGCACCAGCTTCGTTCTCGGGCATGATCAGGGAGCCGGAGGGGGAGCCCTGACCCGGCTGACGAAACTGGCGCGCCGGGGACTGGGAGGAACAATCCATACCGGCCGGCAGGAAATCAGCTGGATTCACGAGACCGACTGGAATTGCCTGTTTGAACAGGCCCTGAAAGACATTTCGATGCAGGGAATCTATCTGGCGACTGCCCCCCATCCTGTTTCACAGACAAATTTTATGTCCACACTGCGAAAAGTGCTGAGGGTTCCCTTTGGACTTCCGGCGACGGAAACGATGGTCCGTTTCGGCGCGCGGTTTCTGCTGCGAACCGACCCGGAACTGGCCCTGTATGGACGCTATGCGGTTTCCTCCCGACTGTCGCAAGCCGGGTTCACCTTTCGCTTTCCAGTCCTGGAAGAAGCCTTGCGTGATCTGCTGCAGCCGGCAGGGGGGCCTGATTCCCCGTCTACAGGATTTCTGCAGGGGATGAAGCCCTGATTCCGCTTTCACGAAATCGCTGCTCCTGCGGAGGAATCGCCCGCTCTCCGGGCCCTCCAGACACTCGACATGGGAACTATTTACGTGAAATTCGATTTTCAAGCCTGCTCCGGCATGATATCGTATCTCGCCTTATCTCATTCGCATGCGACGCATTAACAATCCCCCTGGGTCTTCGGGCAGAATGCTTTCATTCTCCTCCGAACGTCCCGATACGAAACTCCTTTGGACGGGTGGATTTCCCCGCCCTTAGCATGGCGACGGTTTCAATATGATGAGCAGAGTTTGCACACTTCCGGTGATGGCCTGCCTGGGATGGGCCGGACTGGTCAGTCTGGCAGGATGTCAGCGCAGCAATCAGTTCGTGGAGCCGCCGCCCCCCAAGGTGACCGTTGCGGTGCCCGTTCGCGAACCGGTGCAGGAATATTTCTACACGACAGGTCAGACCCGTGCCGTGGCCTCGGTGGAACTGCGCGCCCGCGTGGGAGGCTACCTGCAGAAAATTCTGTTCAAGGACGGTGATCTGGTGGAGAAAGACCAGATGCTGTTCCAGATCGACCCGGCCCCGTATGAGGCGCAGCTGGATTCGGCAAAAGCCGCGCTGGAACGTGCCGAGGCGCAACTGATCCTGGCAGAACGTCAACTGAACCGCACGCGGCTGTTGGCGCGGGAAAACGCCGCCACCGAAAGCAACCTGGATATTCAGGAAGCCGAACGGGCCTCGGCCCTGGCGAACGTGGCAGGTGCCAAAGCCGCTCGGCGGGAAGCCCAGTTGAATCTGGATTACACCGAAATCCGGGCTCCGTTTGCCGGTCGCATTGGCCGCCATCTGATCGACCTGGGCAACCTGATCACCGCCGGCACCACGCTGCTGGCTTCTCTGGAAACTGTCGACCCGATCTATGCCTATTTTACGCTGAGCGAAACAGATCTGCTGCGATTCATGGAAATGCAGAAGACCGGAGAACTGCAGAGCATCAGCGATTCTGACCCGCCGCAGTTCGACATGGCGCTGGGAAGCAGCGAGCAGTTTCTGTATCACGGAAAACTCGACTTCCGTGAATTCGGCATTGATCCCGCCACGGGAACGACCGAACGCCGCGCCGTCTTCCCGAATACCGACGTGACACTGGTGCCGGGATTGTTTTGCCGATTGCGGGCGGCTGTCGGCCCGCCCCGCGAGCAGCTGATGGTGGATGAACGTGCTGTCGGCACCGATCAGCGTGGAAAATTCCTGCTGGTCGTCTCCTCCAAGAATGAAGTCGAACTGCGGATGGTCAAACTGGGAGGCGTGCAGAACGGCATGCGGGCCATTCTGAGCGGCATTCAGCCGGACGATCATGTGGTCATCAATGGTCTGCAGCGTGCCCGTCCCGGAGGGACCGTGAACCCGGAACTGGTTCCGATGCGGAAGCGTCTGGAGAATCCGCCCCCCTCGAAAAAGAATACATCTCCGGCCTCACAGTCGGAGACCCCGATGGACCAGACCGCCCCTGAGAAGGCCCATCCAGAGAAGGCCGGTTCCGAAAAGCCCGGCCCTGAACCCCAGGCAGCACCGGCGGCTGCCGGAGAAGACGCCCGACAGTCGCAGACATCGAAATCGGCCGCCCAGACCGCCGGAAACCGGAATCGCCTGGGCTGGTAACCGTTCAGGCAGGCGGTTGCCGCTGGAGTGTCCTGTTCCTGCCCTGCGGAACGGCGACGTTCATCCAGTCAGACAGGGTGCGGCGCAGGCCCGGACCTGCGCAACCGGCCAGGTGCTGACTTTCCTTTCTTCGCTTGTGTGTGGTGGATTGAATGCTGTCGAAATTCTTTATTGAACGGCCGGTCCTGTCGAACGTGATCGCCATCATCACCATGCTGATTGGTGCCGTGGCGCTCTGGGATCTGCCGATTGAACAGTATCCCGAAATCACGCCGCCCACGATTCGGGTCACCACCAACTTTCCCGGTGCGAATGCCAGCACCGTGGCCGACACCGTCGCTTCGCCGATTGAACAGCAGGTGAACGGCGTGGAAAACATGCTGTACATGCAGTCGACCAGTTCCGGCGACGGCTCCTATTCGCTGACGGTGACCTTCGAAATCGGAACGGATCTGGACGAAGCCCAGGTGCTGGTGCAGAACCGGACGGCCATTGCCCAGCCGCAGTTGCCGGAAGAAGTGCGCCGCCAGGGCGTGACGGTCAAAAAGCAGTCGTCCAACATCATTCTGGTCATTTCCCTGGTCAGTGATGACCCGTCGATGAATACGCTGTTTCTGTCGAACTATGCCACTCTGCGTCTGCGGGATGAATTGAGCCGTATCCATGGGGTCGGTGAAGTGACGGTCTTCGGAACCGCGAATTACAGCATGCGGATCTGGCTGGACCCGGAAAAGCTCAAAGCCCGCGGCATGACCACTTCGGACGTGCTGGCCGCCCTGCAAGAGCAGAATGTTCAGGTTGCCGCCGGGCAGATCGGGCAGCCCCCCAATCAAGGGCAGGTCGATTTTCAATACACCCTGTCGGTGCTGGGACGTCTCAGTGAGCCTGCGCAGTTCGAAGACATCATCGTCAAGTCAGGCACCGGCACACAGCTGGTCTATCTGAAAGATGTCGCCCGGGTGGAGCTGGGCAGCCAGTCTTATGATCAGTTCACCGAGAAAGAAGGCCGTGAGAACGCCAACATCGGAATCTTTCAGCTGCCGGGAGCCAATGCGCTGCAGGTGGCCGAAGACGTCATCAAAACCATGGACCGGCTGAGCGAAAAGTTTCCGCATGGTCTCAGCTACAGCATTCCCCTGAACACCACGACCTTCATCCGAGCGTCGATTCATGAGGTTTATAAAACCCTGATTGAGGCCGGCGTGCTGGTGCTGATTGTGATTCTGGTCTTCCTGCAGGACTGGCGGGCCGTGCTGATTCCGGCCACCACCGTGCCGGTGACGATTATCGGTGCCTTCGCGGCGCTGGCCGCACTGGGCTTTACCGTCAACATGCTGACCCTGTTCGGGCTGGTGCTGGCGATCGGCATTGTCGTCGATGATGCCATTGTGGTGGTCGAAAACGCCGTCCACCATATTGAACGGGGCGAGCCTCCCAAACAGGCGACCATCCGGGCCATGAACGAGGTGCTCGGCCCGATCATCGGCATCACCCTGGTGCTGCTGGCGGTGTTCATTCCGGCTTCACTGCTGGGAGGGATCACCGGGCAGTTGTACCGGCAGTTCGCCCTGACGATTGCCGCAACGGCGCTGATCAGTGCCATCAATGCCGTGACGCTGAAACCGACGCAGTGCGCCCTGTGGCTGCGCCCGATCGACCACACCCGCAAGAAGTTCTTCTTCTTCCGCTGGTTCGAAGCGGTCTACGGCCTGACCGAACGCATTTATGTGGCAATCGTCAGGTGGCTGGTCAAGCATGTTCTGCTGGGATTCACCGTGTTCGGCGGCCTGCTGGCCTTCACCGGCTGGTGGTACACGCAGCTGCCGACCGGCTTTATTCCGACCGAAGACCAGGGATATATCCTGATGGCGGTGCAGCTGCCGGATGCGGCCAGTCAACAGCGCACACGCGAGGTGATGTCGAAGATCGATGGCCTGCTGTCGAAAGTCGAAGGGGTCAGCGACTGGATCACCATCGGCGGGCTCTCGCTGCTCGACAACAGCAGCGCTCCCAATGCCGGAACGGTGTTCGCCACATTCGCCCCCTTTGAAGAGCGGGAGAAGAAACACCTGACAATGCAGAAGATCATGGGCGAAATCTCTGCCGGACTGTTCCAGATTCAGGACGGCTTTGCCTTCGCATTCGCGCCTCCGGCCATTCGCGGTCTGGGAGTGCGGGGCGGATTTGAAATGCAGGTCGAAGACCGTCAAGGAGTCGGGCTCGATCAGCTGCAGATGTCGGTGCAGGCCATGGTCGAGGCCGCCAATACTCAGAAGGCGCTCACCGGAATTGCCAGTACCTTCCGGGCAGGTGTTCCGCAGCTGTTTGCCGATGTCGACCGGGAAAAATCCAAGGTTCTGAATGTTCCCCTGGGAACGGTGTTCGGCACGCTGCAGGCTTATCTGGGTTCCGCCTATGTGAACGATTTCAACAAGTTCGGACGTACCTATCAGGTACGGACCCAGGCCGATCAGAAGTTTCGCGCCACGCCGGATGACATCCGCAAGCTGGAAGTCCGCAATCGGGACGGGGAAATGATCCCGCTGGGAACCCTGGTCGACATTCGCACGTCATTCGGTCCGCAGGTGATCAACCGTTACAATCTGTATCCGGCAGCCGTCATTTCGGGGACTTCCTCCCCGGGCTACAGCTCCGGCGATGCCCTGAACATCATGGAGCAGATCGCCAGGGAAAATCTTCCCGATTCCATCGGCTATGAATGGACCGGCATGGCCTTTCAGGAAAAACGGGTGGGCGGAGAAGCGATCTTCATTTTTGCATTCGCCATTGCCCTGGTTTACCTGGTGCTGGCCGCGCAATATGAAAGCTGGATTCTGCCGCTGGCGGTAATTCTGGTTGTCCCGCTGGGACTGCTGGGTGCCATTACTGCCGTCTGGGTCCGGAATTTCGACAACAACATTTATACCCAGATCGGAATTGTGCTGATCATCGCCCTGGCGAGTAAAAACGCCATTCTGATTGTCGAGTTCGCCCGGGAACTTCGCATTCAGGGCAAAAGCATTCTCGATTCGGCGGTGCAGGCCTCGAAAATGCGTTTCCGCCCGATCGTGATGACCTCCTTCGCCTTCATTCTGGGAGTGGTGCCGCTGGTGCTGGCCAATGGCGCTGGTGCGGCCGGACAGCGGGCTCTGGGAACAGCCGTGTTCGGAGGCATGCTCGCTTCGACCACGCTGGCCATCTTCTTTATTCCGATCTTTTACGTGATCTTCCAGTGGATCGACGAACAGTTCCGGGGAGCTCCGCAACCGATCGATCCGGATCACATGCCTCACCTGGAAACCGATGAGCCCGCGCCAGCGCATTGAAATCCTCCTCGAACCGGTGCATCAATGATCGCTCGGGCTGGGGCGGGAAACCGGATTTTCCGGCTGCAGCAGACTGCGTTCTTCCCGGCCGGATCTTCAGGAAACCTTCAGGCAGAGCAGGGAACTGCATCGCAGGCGATGAAAACAGCACAATCCTGGCATCTCACATTGCTTGAGATCGTCGATTTGCTAGGCTGAAAGTCTGGCCTGGAGCTGTTGTCAGGCTTTGAAGTTCAGACGCAGGGCCAGGTCCCTGGCTCCGCGGGCCGCTCATCTCATGATGAAGCCATCTGAACATTCAGGTTTGACGCCACCAGAGCACACGTTGCTCTTCCAGGTGCCTGCCCGTTTCTACCTGCTGGTGATGGACAGGTTCCGCCTGAAGACACGCAATTCACCGTCTGATGCAATGTGGACGGTGCGAAGTTGACGCGTTCACTGCCCGCCTGAGGAGGATTTCATGCCATTGTTCCAGTTCGTTCCACCTCGCCGTTTCCGTTTTCACCTGGGCCTGCTGTGTCTGCTGGCGGGCAGTATTCTGTTCTGCCCCCTGCCGGCGTCGGCCCAGAATGTTCGGGGAATGATGCGTCGCGTGCAGCAGATGCAGCAAAGAGAGCGCGATGCCCACATCAAACAGCTTCAGCAGCAACTGACTGAAGTTCAGAAAGTGGTGACGGAATCGGAACCCGAAGTCAGCAACGCGGCCAGCGAGCTGCAATCGGCCCGCTCTCAGCAGACCAGTGCCCGGGAACAGCTGGAAGCGAAAGAAAAAGAACAGCAGGAAGCTTCGAAACAGCTGCACGAAACCGAGCAGAAAGTTCTGGCAGAGCAACCGGCCGATTCAGACTATGGCCGTGCCGCAGCCGTGCTGGAAGAGAAGCAGTTGGCCCTGGATGCTGTCGTGCATCAGGTTCTCAATCTGCCGCCCCATGAGGGTCCGACAACCGAAGCCGAACGCGCCACCGAGCGGATTCGACTGAGCGCCGACAAGAAAAATCAGCTAAAAACCAATTCGGATTACAAACGGGCCGAAGGGGCAGTGAGTTCGGCCCAGGGGCGCCTGAACGAAGCGAAGAAGCTGACGCTGGAAAACAATACCGAATGGAAAGAGGCCCATGCGGCGAAGGAAAGCCTGGACCACGAACGCAAGACTCTGGACTCGAACCTGAAATCGGCCAATGCCGCGGTTTCGAAAAGTCAGAAGCAGATGAATCTGGTGAATGCCAAAACCAGCACCGCCCGGCAGCGCGCCATGCAGATTCAGTCGGAACTCTCCGCACTGGGGGCTTCGGCGAGTCCTCAGAAATAAGCGGAAGCTGGAACCGGGGAGGACTGGAGTTCAATTCACGGTCCTTGGCTTCCCGGCCTGCGGACTCGCGGAGCCTGCTGACTGGTCTTGACCGTGCGGAAGATTCCGGCCTAAGTTGCCCCGGAACGGGACGGTGAAACTCCGGCCATTTTCGTTCGAGTTCTGGCATGGTTCCACGTTCCTCGCAGGGCAGGGGACCTGGATCTGTCGTCTCGCCGGATGCGGGAAAAGATCTGGCAGACGGCAGCTGCCGGCAAGCAGCACTCCCGCGAACCGTGATGTCGCGGACAACGTGGTGAGTCGCAGTGGCAGACAGAACTCAGACCTGAATTCACCGGACAGGCTGGTCCCTGCCAGACTGTCCTCTGTTCATGGATGGGCAGATGTCTGACAATTCTGGAATACCGCCCGGGCTGGGCCAACTGCTCCGGACTGGAACCGGCGCAACAGAGCTGTTGCCGGCCTCGTCGTGCCCTTCAGCCTGCTGGGCCATCACCGACAGTGCCGCAGGCAATCAAAGCCAGGCCCGGGGACTGGCCCAGGCTGTTGGACTGCCGTTTGAGCTGAAAGTCATCTCGCTGCGCCTGCCATGGCGCAAGCTCTGGCCCGGCATCATTCCGGTCAGCAAAGCCATTTTCGCCACGGGCGAACAGCTGCAACTGCAGCATCCTCCCCGACTGGTGATCAGCTGTGGCAAGCAGGCGGTCATGGCTTCGCTGTTTCTGAAACAGTGTCTGGGTTCTGATGTGGTGACCGCGCACATTCAGGACCCGAAGATCCGTTCGACACGATTCGACCTGGTGGTAGCCCCCGAACATGACGGCCTGCATGGTCCCAATGTTCTGCATACCCTGGGCGCGCCGCACCATGTCACCGCGCCGGCACTGCAGGCGGCCGCGAACTCCCCGGCGGGACAGGTTCTGAAGCAGCGGAACCGGCCATTTGCGGCCGTTCTGATTGGCGGCCCCAACAAGTGCTATCGCTTCGAAACAGAAACCTTGCGTCCCCTGATTCAACGGCTGCGCGAATGTGCGCTGGCCCAGGAGATGCAGTTTGTCATTCTGCCATCACGCCGCACGCCGCCTGAAATTCTGCAGCTGTTTCAGACAGCACTCGGAGCGGAACACTTTGTCTGGGACCGCACCGGAGAGAATCCGTATCTGCCGGCACTGGCTCTGGCCTCGCATGTCATCGTTACGGGAGATTCCGTTTCAATGACTTCGGAAGCGGCCGCCACCTGCAAGCCGCTGTATGTGTTTCATCTGCCAGAAAAACGCCATTCCCGGCGGTTCCGCCGGTTTCATGAGCAATTCGCCGAGCGGGGGATGACCCGGCCGTTTGTCGGGCAGCTGGATGAATGGACTTATCCATCCCCTGACCAGACTCATCAAATCGCTGATGTCATCCGGACCCGACTGGGAGGAACAGATGTCATTTCTTCGCGCTCTGCTGCATGACAGCGTCTGCTCGGAAGATCCCTTCCTCCACTGGCAGATTCATGAGCCTTTCAGCGCATTGATGCGGCAGGAGGTCGCCGGAACCGATGTGCCGAACCTGCCGCGTCTGTATGACGGGACACGCGCCGGAGATCAGGGGGAAAGCGCCGTCAAAACCCGCTGTTACATCGACCGGCAGAATCGCTCGCTGCTGCCCGGGCTCTCCAGCCTGATGGATGAGCTGCTCTCGCGCGAGGCGGTCGACACCATTAGCGACATGCTGCACAGAAGCATGCAGGGAGCCTATCTGCGGGTCGAAATCATCGCCGACCGCGAAGGATTCTGGCTGGCTCCGCACAAGGACATTCCTGAAAAACTCATGTCCATGCTGCTGTATGTCAATCCGTACAACGAGCCGAAAAATCTGGGGACTGATTTCTACGACACGAATCTGAATCTCGTCAAAACGATGCCCTATCGTGACAATTTCGGCTACATGTTCGCTCCGGCCCACAACACCTGGCACGGGCTGGAAAAGAAAACGATCTGTCGGGAACGCCGGTCACTGCTGGTGAACTATGTCACATTTCCGACCGACTGGAAGCTGCCGGGCCGACCGCGCGTCGCCGCCCGGACAGCGCTGTCCGCCGTTGGGAGATAGCGGATTCAGGATTCAGAAGAACAGAACAAGAGGGCCGGAAATCAATGTCCCCACGGGATCGGCACTCCTCAGGGCTTTCTCGCAGCAGCCGGGCTCGACTCTGATGTGTTGCCGGGAGTCTTGTCAGATATTTTACCGTTTGTTTTATCGGTGGTTTTATCGGTGCGCACCCGAATCCAGTGATCAGTGAATGACAGATAAGGATTGACCTGGTTTTTGGGCATATGACAGGTCAGGCAGTTGTCTTCCCGGGCGGCCACAGGGCAATCATTCGAACGTCCCTGCGCGGCGTCATGGCATTTCAGGCAAGTCGCCGTGTAATGCCGCCAGTCTTTTGATGCCGGACGGTGCGGGTCGTGGCAGGTCACGCAATCCATCCGGGCCGGCACATTGCCTTCGAGCTTCACTTCATCCTGCCGCAAAAAGCAGGGGCTCTGCACCAGTCCGACCGAGGCGAACCGGTCGATAGACGGGTCGTGCTCACGAATTGCCGCGGGATCCTGTTCCGTCGCACGGCGATGACATTCTCCACAACGGTTCACGGCTTCCAGCGGACTGAGCCGGGCCAGATTTTCAATTGTTCCCTGTCCGCCGTCGAGCTGCTCTTGCTCATGACGATCGGCTTCGAAATGACATCGGACACAGCCGAGATTCGGCTCGAGCAGATCGAACCGGATCTGCTGGTGCGCATCGAGCGGCAGACGTGTGGAATGGCAGCCAAAACAGGCCGCCAGTTCCGTCGCCATATGATTCGCCCCCAGTGACGTCATGCCGACCGCTTCGGGATTCTCCCGATCCAGTGTCGCATCCAGACCATGCCCGGGATACCAGGAAACCCCCAGTTCCAGCGGCCTGGTTCCCAGCCCTTCGACAGGAAACATGACGAGTGGAGTGAGTGCATGGGTGCCGGAACCGAAGATCCAGTCGACCGGCAGATCCCGACCATACGAGGAGGGCGAGACCCAGAGCCGGCCGTCGCGCACTTCAAACGAAAACGTCGAGTGATTCCGCGGGTTGGTATAGCTCTGACCTGCAAATTTCCCCAGCACCGACTCATCAATGGCCCGGCGCAATGTTCTGGAATGGGGAGTGGTCGCGAAAGACTCGACAACTCCGGAATGGCATTCCGCACAGCGCTGCTGCGACGCCCTGGCACCGGCCGTTGCGGTCTCCTCAAGCCTGGTATCAGGCAGAATGGTATCAGGGATGACGGTATAAGCCGGCCGAGGCAATGTCGCCTGCGAACGGGGCCAGGCGGCGACTGTTCCGGCCAGTAAGGCCGACAGACAGAAAACAGCGGCCAGCATTCCCAGGCGTGAGGCCGACATCGCCACGGGTCGAGGCGGTGGATTCGGTTTCCTGCGGCTGTTCCGGCTCATGGTGATTTCCGTGGTGAGGAGTCCTGCAGAATCAGACGCCAATGCAGGGCGGTCACACGATTGACCCGACTCGCCTGCTCGGAATCAATCTCTTTCACTTCCGCCAGAGCCTGGGCCGGTTCTCCCATTTCCAGCCAGAGCATGCAGCGGGCAATACGTTCCTCATCGGTCTGTGAAGACAGGTCTTCAATCGCCTGCTGCAGGCGTCCCTGCAGATAACTGTCGAGAGCCTTCTGCCAGCCGGCTGGCAATGCGTTCTCCCGGGAGGCATCCGGAACTTCCAGAGAAGGCCGACGGCGAATGTTCTCATTCGACGTCAGGCGGTGAATGACAGCGCGACTCCACCGGGTCGATGCCCCGGTCTGCAGCCAGTCCTGTTCGGCCAGTGCCAGTTGAGCCTGCAGAAACTCGTTCCGCACCACCTGCAGCCCTTCCATGCGACGGAATGGCAACAGAACCCGAACCGCAGCCAGCGGAGTCTGCAGCGATCGGAAAATGCGCGACTGCAGCCGCGCGGTTCCGGGATCGCCCCCCAGCCCGAGAGCTTCGCGCACGTCCACTCGAATTCCATGGGTGCTGAAAATTTCCTGTCCGGGATGCCAGGGCCCGCTTTCCACCAGCGAAAGCTGCCTCATGGTGTCCACGATGGGGGGAATGAATCGCAGATCATCTGCTGAAACATAGGGCACCACCGGAGAATCGACATCAGCAGCTTTCCATTCGGTTTCTCCCAGCGCCTCGTGCAGTTGTTCCAGCTCATAAGGAAGAAAAAGGATCAACAGGTGACGGACATCCATTTCGGCCATCCAGCCTCCCCAGGTGCCGTCAGCCCGTCGAAAGGCCGATCCGCGATTGTGCATCAGGTCATCGAGCAACAAGGCATTCTGCCGCCAGCGCCCCCCCAGCAGCGCACGCCGGGGAATATCTTCCGGATGAACTTTTCCCTGCAGCCAGGCCACTGCTCCGGCCGACCGGGCATCCGGCGTATAACCAATGATGTCTCCTTCCCCGATATCCACCAGCCGGTCATCCAGCAGACGATAATCGAGCTGCGAGGCAATTCCCCAGCCCAGCCGCAGGCGGGTATCGAGCATTCCGCCGGCATCCAGCAGGATTACCAGACCAACGATTCCCGCGGCAGCGATTCGCAGGGCAGGCCAGCGTCTCTGCTGTGGCCAGGGAAACGGATGCTCAGCCGAACAGGCATCCAGCCCGATCCAGAGCGCGCTCATCGGCAGCAGCATTGGATTCATCACGAGCGACAGAACCGGCGCTCCCCAGCGCAGCCATTGCTCCGGCTCCCGGCGGTCCAGCCAGCGCGAGCTGACGGCGAATGCCAGCAGAAGTCCCCAGCTGACAAGAGCCTGAGCCTGACCTGGCACAGACCAGAACTGATGCTCCGGCAGCACGCCCCAGCTGGCCCCGGCGAGAAGTCCCGGCGCAAAATTCAGAACCGCATCGCGCCAGGCCAGAAGCCCGCGAGGATTGACCATGCCTCCCAGGCCTGCGGCCAGCAAAACCTGCCACGAAAGCTGCCGCCGAGGGAAAAATGCAACCAGCCCCCAGAGTCCCCAGAGCATGCCTGGCCCCAGATTGGACCAGAGACAAAACAGCCCGGCCGTTTTCAGCACCGCCGACTGGCCAGGGACCAAACCGACCAGCATGTGCCACAGCACGACCATCGCCAGCACATCCATCAGACTGCCTGACGACTGCAGACTGACGCGCAGTGCCGGCATCCACAGCAGAAAGATGATGCCCACCAGCCAGTGGTCCGCGTTCCGGGAGCGCACAAGCAGCAGCAGGGCAACGGCCGTGGCCAGGACCGGTAGAGTTGTCACTCCCCAGACGCCGGCCAGGGTCAGCAGAAAATAATGCAGCGCTCCGCCCAGCCAGTCGGCTTCCGGCAGGGAATCGGCCACCAGCAGATCGGCCGAGGGAGTCCATGATCCGGCGAACACCTGACGCCCGCGGGCCAGATTCCACCAGAAATCCGAATTCACAGCAGGCCGCAGCAGAATAACCGCTGCTGTGAGCAGCAGGCCCCAGACCGCGATCGGCTGCCGTCGGGAGGCGGGCTTCGTGGTGGCAAAAGAATCTGCTGGCATATTCTCGATTCGAGAAGAGATCGAAAGCTGCAGCAGGCCTGCAGCACAGTATCCGGCTTCCAGATGCTCTCCGGCTTCCAGATGCTCTCCGGCTTCCAGATGCTCTCCGGCTTCCAGATGCTCTCCGGCTTCCAGACACTGTATCGAATCTTCGCCGGCGACGCATGCGGCCACCGGCGCGGCCGATGTCGTCTGCGCATAAAAAAAGCAGCCTGCCAGTCGATGACCAGCAGGCTGCAAACTTTTCGAACTGATGCAGACTCATGTCTGCGTCAGACTAGAAAGCACCTTGGCATTCAGCAACCGGAGTGTCGCAGGCGATCGAGGTGCAGTTGGCATCGCACTCATCGATTGCATCATGGAAGCTGCTGCCGTGAGTTCCACTCTTCAGAGCGCCAGAAGCCTTCTCAGCCGAGAACCCGGTGTAGTAGAAGGACTGGTTCAGAGAACCGATGGCGTGAGCCACGTCGTTGAGTTCTTCGACCACAGCGTACTGAACCTGGCTCAGGCCGACGATCAGGCCCAGAACGAGGATGGTGGCAACCAGCACCAGTTCAGCGGAAACGATAAAACCAGCTTCATCATTGAGCAGTTGACGCAACATTGTGAGAGTTCCCTAGATAATCTTTTTTGTGATGGTGTTGTGAGTGTGCATGGTCCCCAGCCTGGTCTGATCCACCGGATTGGGTGCAGAAGCACGCCGTGCTGACACACGGGTGCGGCAGGTGCAGGAATTGTCAGATCACCTCGCACCGCCTCGCCTGGCGAATCGCTGCGGCACTGGGCAGCGACTCGCTGGCTGCTTCCCGCCTGACGTCTGTCAGGGCCGGAAGTGAAGAAGCGAAAAAGCAGCAGGTGTGCCAAAAAACCTCAGGGCACGTTGCAAAACTGCATCGACGGGAAGAAGAAACCCCGTAAGCTCCTGTCCCAGGAACGCCTTAGATCATGTCGCAATTTCACAACACAGCAGCAGGTGCCGAGCCGCCTGACCGAGGCATTCGCAGCGCCCGTTCAACGAACTGAACATCTCATTCAGAGGCGCGAGACAGAATGGCTTCGCGTCTTGTCAGCCAGAGCAGGGTGCCCGCATCGAGGCACCTGCTGACGTTGCATGTTCTGAGGAAACTCCACTCGCCACCGGGCGGAACATGGCCCCATCAGGAAATCTCCCCCGACAGGGAAGCTGTCCAGAGCAATTGCGGTTCCATGGAAAACGGTTGTAGCGGATAATCCGAATGTGCCGTCTGGTGAAGTTCCATCACAACGGCTGAACGTGCTTGGAGTTAGTCCCACACTTCCCCCCAGCGGCGAAAGAGTGGGTTCACGGGCAGAAGACCTCAGCCAGTGATCGACCTGAACAAACCGTTCAGCAGGCATGTTCAGAGTGTTCAGTCCCTGAAACATGCGAAGAAATCTCCTGCGAAAATTCATCTCGGCAGGTGAGAGAGCAGACCTGTCCCCGCGCGGACACTGCGTACTCAGAGGAAATTGTCGGATCCCGCTGCAGGAACCAGTGCATTCCACTGAAAAAATGCGATTGCGAGCGCATCGGGCTCCTGGGAAATGCGGACTGGACCGAATGCCCCAGAACCGCCAAACTTTGCTTCCGCATACCACCTTGACGCGAACAACGAGACCCCTTCCATGAGCGAACGCTGGATTGCCGACCGAATGCACAAGATCGATGCCTCTGGCATTCGCAAGGTGTTCGACCTGGCAGCGACAATGAAGAACCCGGTGAACCTGAGTATCGGGCAGCCTCATTTCGACACACCGGAACCGATCAAAAAGGCCCTGGAAAAAGCCGTTGAAGAGGGACGCAACGCCTACAGCCAGACCCAGGGCATCAAACCACTGCTCGAAAAGGTGCAGGCCTCGATCGATACGGAATACGGGCACGCCGACCGCAAGGTTTTCATCACCAGCGGAACCAGCGGCGGGCTGATGCTCACGCTGTCGGCCCTGCTGAATCCCGGTGACGAAGTGATCGTCTTCGATCCCTACTTCGTCATGTACAAACATCTGACGACCCTGGTGGGCGGGGTGGTGCGACCGATCTCGACCTATCCCGACTTCCGGATTCCGCTCGACAAAGTCCGTGAAGCCATTAACGAACGAACCAAGCTGATCATTCTCAACAGTCCGTGTAATCCGACCGGGCATGTGGCCAGCGAAGAAGAAGTGCGGGGACTGGCGGAAATTGCCCGCGAGCATGATGTCGCCCTGCTGAGCGACGAGATTTACCGGTCGTTCTGCTTCGACGGCAGCTTCATCAGCCCGGCACGCTATCACGATCAGACCATCGTGATCGATGGTTTCAGCAAATCACACTCGATGACCGGCTGGCGCATCGGCTGGTGCCATGGACCCGAGCCGATCATGCAGCAGATGATCAAGCTGCAGCAGTTCACATTTGTGTGTGCCCCGCACCCGGTGCAATGGGCCGCCTGCACCGCCTGGGACGTGGATATTTCGGATCGGGTCAGCGATTACCGCCGCAAACGGGATCTGCTGCGTGCGGCCCTGGCCGACAACTTTGAAATTTCAGGAGCCGGCGGAGCATTTTACATGTTTCCCCGCGCCCCCTGGGGCACCGGCACCGAATTCGTGAAGAAAGCCATTGAGAACGAACTGCTGATCATCCCCGGCAATGTTTTCAGCGGGCAGGATTCCCACTTCCGTATCTCCTATGCGGCCCCGGATGAAACCCTGCAGAAAGGGGCCGAGATTCTGAACAAGCTGGCACGTCTTCACGCCTGAACCGCAATGCCGCCTGCCGCGCGATCGAATGTGGACAATGCGAAGTGAATGCGTTTTCAATCGGCCTGAATTTTGAACATCGACAAGGCACTTGCTGCATGCCTTTGGTCACAAGGCATGCCGGTCCCTGATGCCTGCCTGAAAAGGCTTTCCTCATGTGCCATCCCGGACGATTGCTTTTCTGCCTGGTCCTGAGTTTTGGTCTGCCTGCCTTTCCGGCTGCTCAGGCAGAAGAGCCGGCAGCTCCGGCAACGGGTGTTGTGACTCCCCGGCAGACCATTCCGCTGCTCAATGGACAGGATTTGTCGCAATGGACTGTCTGGCTGACGGACGATCACCATGAGGACCCGCGCGGGGTGTTCACCATGCAGCCGGACGGCACGCTGCGCATCTCGGGAGATGGTTTCGGCGGACTGATCACCCGTCAGGACTATGCGGACTATCACCTGGTGATGGAGTTCCGCTGGGGAACCGCGACCTGGCGAACCCGCACCGGTCGCGCCCGCGATGGGGGCCTGCTGCTGCACTGCCAGGGACCGCCAGGCAACTTTGGGGGCTCCAAAGGGAAACCCGGTCCGTGGATGACCTCGATCGAGTGTCAGATTATCGAAGGAGGCGTGGGAGACATTCTGGTGCTGCAGGGACACGATGAAAACGGCAAGCGGATTGAATCCACGGCCACGTGCGAAATCTCCCGGGACCGGGATGGCGAGGCTGTCTGGACCCCGGGAGGCGAGAAGCAGCAGTTCACGAAGGGGCGAATCAACTGGTTCGGCCGGGACGTCGACTGGAAAGACGTCTCCGATTTCCGCGGGCGGGAGGACGTCGAGAGCCCCGGCCAGGAATGGACGACTCTGGAGTGCTTCGCCAAGGGAGACACGCTGACCTATCGCGTCAATGGCGTGGTCGTCAATCGGGCGACGGAAGTGTTTCCCCGGCAGGGAAAGATTCTTCTGCAGACCGAGGGGGCGGAAATGTTCGTCCGTCAACTCGAACTTCATGCCCTGCCAGCGGAAATTCCCTGACAGGACATGGCTCCTTCAGAACCTGTGCGAGGTTTCTTCAGGGCATCAGATCGAAATCGATCTCGTTTCTGCCGGACTTCACTTCGGCGGAGAGCTCTGTTTTCTCGTTGTACTTCGCGGGAATGATCGGCGTTTTCTTCAGTTCCTCGACTGGAACTCCGCGCTCCCCGGCAACTCCCTCAAGATCCTTGTCCGAGAGTTGCGGGTCCCTGCCGACAATCCTGACCACGTGATGTCCCAGTTCCGCGCCGGTCCGGTTCCCCGGAAAGCTCAGACGATATTGCCCGGCCTCATTGGTGCCGCCGGCAGAAGTGGTACCGGAAGTCGACTCGAAGAAGACTGTCAATCCGCTGACAGGCTGCCCGTCGAATCGCACCACCCCGGCGACCTGTCCCAGTTTCGGTCCGGCAGATCCGCCGCAGCCCGGCAGGATCAGGCACAGCCCCAGGAGACTCAGCTTCGAAATCCGAGACAGATGGTCAGTCATGATCAGTCATTCCTGAAAACACGCTCCCGGACGGCCTGATCCGGAATGAAGTTCACAGAGCAGGCGAGTGATACAAACGGGCAATTCGCGTCTGGATCTGCCTGCTGTAATCCGGAGAAACAGCGCGACGTTTCTGATCTCAGGCAGCAGGTGAGCCGATGGCCGGTCGGGCAGGGGGCCTAAAATTCCCCAACGATCATGCCGTCTGCCCGTCCGATCAGAGCTTCAAACAGGCTGTCGATCGCGGAAGTTGAATAATGATGCTGAACGTTTTCCGAGATAAATCGCACCGAGCCATCGACCATGACGAACTGAGCTCCCCCGGTATGCCGGGAACTGAAGCTGTGACCGGCCACGCGACGGGCCGCATCGGTATCCGCGGCCACAAAGTTAATGGCCGTTCCGCCAGTTCCAAAGGCGGTACTCATTCCATAACCCGTGGGGCCGACATAGCGAACCCCTGCCGCCACGAACTGATTGGAGGCGCGGGGGCAGTTATTCGCATTGAGTCTCCGTCAAAACCTGTAGGTTGTTAAAAAGTTTTGGTTTGCAATTTGCATTCCACTGCCTTCCGAAAGGAGGGCGAAGCCCATGTTGACGCCGGCGTCATTCCCTTCACTGGGACAA